>Ga0255099_1000024_pt1 | contig 61174 bp, 54 predicted proteins | sample Colum_Colum_RepA_2_FD_188451 | JGI IMG/M metagenome (GOLD analysis project Ga0255099, IMG submission 188451) | Freshwater microbial communities from Columbia River, Oregon, United States - Colum_Colum_RepA_8d | ecosystem: Environmental > Aquatic > Freshwater > River | place: USA: Oregon...
TGTAATTAACACAAAAACAAAAGACACATAGTAATGAATTAAGAACTTCTGTTTAAGCTTTAGGAATGGTGCGTGTAATGAAATAAATTATTCTGAAGCTGTACACACAATATCCCAGGTATGATCGCTTAGTAAACTTACACTAGCCTTAAAACATAAATGTTGCGGAATGGATTTACCCCACTCCTCGGGCCCCAACATTAACAACACCCATTGGTTATGCGATTCGTATAAATGATACGTATGCCCTACAAAGGGCTCAAAAGCCATTTTAGCCTGATATATATTTTCGCTTAACTGTATGCGTTCGTTAATAGTGCGGGCTTGTTGTGCTAAGAGTTCAGCTTGCTTTTGAATTTGTAAAAGCTGACGTTGCGTTTGTTCGCGCATGGCACTCAGCGCTCTGTGTTTTAATTTGCCTTCGTCCTCTGGCTTTATAACAGCGCTTCCAATATGATGCGGGTAAGCTTGTAGGCCCGGTATTTCACTAATATGATCTGCATTTATAGGATTATCATTCACATCTATGAAACAAAAGATCAGGGCTTTTGTTTTAGCGCACGAAGGCATCGCCATGTTTATAAATTACTTCTACACATATATAAATTAAATTTCCCTTGTTCTTTTAGCTTGATCTAAAAGAACCAAAACATCAAGGCTACGATGTTTTGGCTAAAACCTATTTCATCCTAAAGCGCATGCAGAGCGCTTCGCGAGAGGCACCGCATGCCACCCACCAGCTTTTGTATTTTAGGATGCAACATGTTTTTTAACGCCAAAGCCATCGATGCCGATTTCTAAACTTAGCTGTGTTTTGTAATCCGCGATAGGGATACACAGGGCTTGGTTCGCCGAAGGCAACCGAGCGTAAGCGAGCCCGGAGTAGCCCAGGCCTGAAAGGCATCGCCTAAATCATTCTAATAATCCAAATAAAAAAATCCTAATTAGAAGGCATCGCCCAAATTATATTCTTTATGATATTTTTTATTTGGGCCTTACCGCTTTGCGGTCGCCGTCTTGCGGGATTCACAGGTTCGGTTTTTTAACCTGCGGTTAAAAGAACGCTACGCCCCTAAAGCCGGCTAAGGCGGTTGAAAAATTGCGCGAAGGGATTCGCAGGACCCAAAGCGGAACCATCCGCAGGATGTTCTGTAGCGTAGCGTAATCCGTAGAAGCCCGACCCGCAGGGACGCGCCCAAATAAAAATAAATCAAACTTGAAATGCATCGCCCAAATTATATTTCAACAAAATAATAAATGCGATAGGGATACGCAGGGCTTGGTTCATTGCGCAGCAATAACCGAGCGAAGCGAGCCCGAAGAAGCCCGGGCCGAAGGCATCGCCCTAATAATACACACAACAACATCCTGAAAGTCATTAATTTGAATATTATAAACACTATAAAAACAAAAGAGCAGTGCTATTGTTTCAATACTATGATATACCGTTTAGAATCCCATCAAATTATTGGAATTTCTCCAGAAAAGGCGTGGGAATTTTTATCAAAGCCCGAAAATTTGGCAAAAATAACACCCCCTGAAATGAGTTTTGAAATGACTTACAGAAGCTGTTCAACAACAACTTATGCCGGGCAAATTATAGGCTACAATGTGCGTCCGCTTTTAGGCATATCAATGTCGTGGATTACTGAAATTACTCATGTTGTGCCCGGAAGCTATTTTGTAGATGAACAGCGATTTGGGCCCTATGCGTTTTGGCATCACCAGCATTGGATTCATCCCCACCCATCAGGCACTGAGATGCGTGACGTTGTAAATTATAAATTACCTTGGTTTGCTATGGCGCCATTAAGTCACAAATGGCTAATACGTCCAAAACTAGAATCCATTTTTAATTATAGAACCCAAATGTTAAACCAACTTTTTCCAGTTACATCATGATGCCTATTACATTAATTTATGGGGCTTCAAGTAAAATAGCAATAGCTTTAGCTCAAGAACTTCGCGCACAACATAATACCGTATGGGGCATTAGTAGAAAACCAAAAGTGGAGGGCTTTGACGAATGGTTTCAAATACAATCCTACGCCAGCACGGATCTTCCTGAAATTAATACCCCTGTTGCAGCAATGGCCTTTTTACCGGGCAGTATTCAATTAAAACCTTTTTTGCGTTTATCAGATCAAGATTTTTTAAACGATATGGAATGTAATGCGCTGGCTGCGGCACGCTGTGCACAACATGCGCTTCCATTACTTAAACGCAACGGGCAAGGTGCCATGGTATTTGTAAGTTCCGTTGCCGCTTCATTAGGTATGCCCTTTCATGCATCAGTTGCTATGGCAAAATCTGCCGTTGAAGGTTTAACCCGAGCGCTTGCGGCAGAATTAGCGCCCCACATACGGGTAAACTGTGTAGCGCCATCACTTACCGATACACCATTGGCTGAACGTTTACTTTCAAGTCCTGAAAAAAAAGAACAATCGGCTAATCGTCATCCCTTAAAACGCATTGGCAGTGCAACGGATATTGCCAAAGCAATGGCCTTTTTAATAGCGCAAGAACATGCATGGATGAGCGGACAAATACTAAACGTTGATGGCGGACTCACACACTTAAAAGTATGAGGGAAATTACATCTGAAGAATTTCAAAATTGGGAACACCGTTACAGAACATGTTTTATAAACTCATTGGGAGGATTTAAAGCACTGTGTTTAGTTGGTACTGTTAATGAAAATGGCCATACAAATCTTGCCCCATTCAATTCTCTGATTCATATTGGTGCGCATCCGGCGCTTATGGGATTACTTTTTAGACCCGACAGTGTTGAGCGGCATACTCTTACAAACATTCGAAATTCAAAAGTATACAGCATTAACTTGGTGCCGAATCACATCATGGCTCAGGCGCATCAATGTGCAGCACGTTATGATGTCCACACATCTGAATTTACTGCAAATCAATTAGAGCCTGAATACTTAAATGGCTTTAAAGCCCCTTTTGTTAAAGCCTCCAAAATTAAATGGAGTATGGTTTTTGAATCTGAAACAGAAATTCCTATTAATGGCACATCGCTTGTTATAGGACGTGTACAAACCATTTACCTTCCCGAAAATAGTATACATGCTGATGGCTTTGTAAATTTACAAGATGCTGAAACCCTATGTGTAAGCGGACTTGATGCCTATCATCTTTGCCATCCTCCTGTGCGTTTTGCTTATGCCAAACCTCATTCTGTTGCGCAACATATTTTATGAAAGGTCATAAATCACAATTGCCATATAAAATTTGTAAAACCTGTCAACGTGCGTTTTCATGGCGAAAAAAATGGAGTTTAAGTTGGGAACACGTTTTATATTGCAGTAAATCTTGTAAATCAAAAAAAACATAATGATTAAAATAGTACTCTACACCATACCGTTGGCAGCAGGCCTGGTATCAGGCCTGCTTTCGTCTGCGGGTTTGGGTCCATGGTATAAAAATTTACAAAAACCCCTTTGGATGCCGCCGGCATCTATTTTTGGTCCGGTATGGACATGTTTGTACATCCTAATGGGATTTACGCTAACGCGGATATGGCAAAGTGAAGACGGTCCACTAAAACGTAATGCCCTTTTATTTTTTACAATTCAATTGATTTTAAACTTTTTTTGGAGTATTATTTTTTTTCGATGGCAAAATATTGGCCTTGCCTGTATTGAAATAGTGTTTACATGGATTTGTATTGCCGGCATGATTATTACTGTTTATAAAATAGATCGTACCGCAGCGCTTGTTCAATTACCCTATTTAGCCTGGGTAAGTTTTGCAAGTATATTAACCTTTACGCTTTACCGATTAAATGCCTGAATATAAAGAGCTGCGACTGCTTTTAGGGGACCAGCAAAACATAAATCATTCCTGGTTTTTAAAAAAAGATCCCCAGGTGCTGTATGTTATGCTTGAAATGCATCAGGAATCTGAGTATGTAATACACCATATTCAAAAACTTATGGCATTTTTTTTAAGTATGCGTTTATTTAAACTTGAATTAGAAACAAGCGGCCATCATGTATACTACCAATATATAACGGATGCATTAGCAAAAATGCCCCTTGAAAAACGAATTAACGATTTAATTAAAAAATATAATGTACAGCGCTTTGCTTATTTAGAGCCTGATGAGTACCGTTTAGACCAGCAGCTTAAAGCTATATGTGGACAGCTTCCTATCAGCTCTAGCTGTTATTCTACTGAACATTTTATAGCGGATCGGTATACGTTGAAAAATAAAACATCTAAATCCTTTGTAATGGAGCCGTTTTATCGTAGTATGCGCGTTAAACACAATGTTTTAATGACTGCAGCCGGAAAACCGATTGGCGGCACATGGAATTATGATGCTGAAAACCGTAAACCGTTAAAAACCATTCCAAGTACAGAGCCTCCCATTACGTTTAAACACGATACTAAAAATGTTATTTCGGATATTAAAAAAGCCGGATTAAAGTTTATTGGTACGCCAAATAATTTCCATTGGCCCTTAAGCCGTAAAGACGCTTTACAAGCTTTACATCATTTTATTACCTATCGCCTGCCGCATTTTGGAACCTATCAAGATCATATGATTTTAGATGATCCCTTTGTATTTCATGCGCTAATTAGTTTTTCGTTAAATGTAAAACACCTTAATCCCATAGAAGTTATTAGGGCTGCCGAACGCGCTTTAAAATCCAATCCCGAATTATACACCCTAGCCGCTGTAGAAGGGTTTATAAGACAAATTTTAGGTTGGCGTGAATATGTAAGATGTATTTACTGGTTACAAATGCCAAACTATTTAAAACTTAACTTTTTTAATCACCATGCAAAGCTTCCGCATTGGTACTGGACGGGTTCTACAAAAATGAAATGCATGTCTGAAAGCATAACACAAAGTTTAAACCTGGCTTATGCGCATCATATTCAGCGATTAATGATTACAGGAAATTTTGCATTATTAACCGGAACGCATCCTGATGAGGTAGACAACTGGTATCTTGGTATTTATATTGACGCTATACAATGGGTAGAATTACCCAACACGCGTGGTATGAGCCAGTATGCCGACGGTGGTATAATGGCCACCAAGCCTTATGTTTCATCCGGACAGTATATAAATGGAATGAGCAATTATTGTAAATCCTGCTATTATTCTGTTAAACAAAAAACGGGAGAAGGCGCTTGTCCGTTTAATAGTTTGTATTGGAATTTTATAGACCGTCACCAAGGCTTATTAAAATCAAATATGCGAATGCAAATTCCGCTTGCCAACTGGAACAAAACCAACATACAAACTAAAATAGAAGTGCTAGAGCAGGCTGCCACCTATTTAAAAAACATTGATTCACTTTAAATTATTTTTTACCTTAATTTAAATGCCATATTGTGTTGTGGCTTGGCCCACTCATATTCAGATTCAAAGGGTTTAGAAAATGTGGAAAGGTATTCTTGAAATGGCTGCATATACGCTTGGGTTGGTGTAGCATATTTATCTTGATAATAGTTATAAAGCCATTCTATGTGTGCATGGTGTCGTTTTAAGCGCTGCTTTGTATTTTTTATATTATACAAGTTAGTCTCAAATAATATTGTATTTAATGTAAAAGCCTTTCGTAAGGTTGTAAAAGCTAATATGTTGTTGTATAGTTCTGGATGGTATAGGGCTGCGTATTTTAAATAGGCGCCAATAAAAAGCCTAAACTCATAGTATGCAAAATATGTTTTAACAGATTCTTCAATACATGTTAATGCCATAGTGGTGTCGCCCTTAAGTAATGCATTATCATAGGCCATAATAGATGCCCTGCATCCGTTTTGATATGCTGTATACTCGTCTAATAATCCCCAAATGCCATTTTGATTTGACGTCACACCGCTGTACAAACCCACATACGTTTTAAATCTAAATACTCTTTCTTGTACATCCGTTGGTAACAATAACGCTATTTTCTCTGATTTAAATAATTGATTTATTAATGTGCGTTCATCTGCTGTGGTGTAAAATGCGTTTTCGGGACATACAAATAAAACCTCCTCAGAATTTTTTTTATGCGTTGACTCATGTATTATGGTTTCAAATTCGCGATATAAATCACTATGTATATTGCTATTAAATGCAATGGACGAAGGCTTACCGTCAACAAGTCGGGCCCATGAATTGGGCGAACTATAATGCGTTTGTAATAAAGGTATGTATGCGGGCGCAAACGTTTTGCAAAACTGTAAAACATTTGTTTTTTCATCGTTTATTAAGCCTTTAACAGGATCTGAGGCGTGTAATTGAACAGCAACTAATATTAAAGCATATGTATAAAGGCACGTTTTCATGCCTAATCAATGAAATTAAAAGTACTTGGTTACATTTTTAACTCAATTGCATAATAAAACCAAATTGTACATCATAGTATTACGGTTATAAATGTTTCATAATATAATCACAAACTTTTTCCATTAAATGGGCACGGTCTTTTCCTAAAACATTGTGCTCATGTCCGGGGTATGCATAAAAATCAATTTGCACGCCTTCATCCACTGCCTTTTTTAAATACATCATACTGTGTTGCAAAACCACAACGTTATCTTGAGCGCCATGTATCATAAGTAATTTGCCTTTTAAGGATTTTACATGGTTTAAAAGATTATTGGCTTTATACCCTTCTGGATTTTCTTGTGGTGTATCCATGTACCGTTCGCCATACATAATTTCATAATAGCTCCAGTCTATTACAGGCCCGCCGCAGACTCCTACCTTAAACACACCAGGGTAACGGCTCATTAATGATGTCGTCATAAAACCTCCAAAACTCCATCCATGCACTGCAAGGCGATCCGGATCAACATAGGGTAATTGTTTTAAATACTTTATACCCGCCATTTGATCTTCCATTTCAACAGTGCCTAATTGTCTATGAATAGCCTGTTCAAATGCTTTTCCACGATAACTCGTACCTCTGCCATCTATTGTAAAAACAATATAACCGCGCTGAGCCATGTATTGATACCATAATTCGCCACCGGCCATCCATGAATTTGTAACCATTTGACTGTGTGGACCGTTGTATAAATACACTATTACCGGGTATTTTTTTGTACTGTCAAATCCCACAGGCTTAAATAAACGTGCATACAATGGTGTGCCCTCTGCATTTGGTATTGTAAAAATATTCCATGAGCCCAATGCATAGGATTGTGTTGGATGTTCTGCTGTAAACAATATCTGGTGTTTATTGGTTTTTAAATTAATAATATCGTATTGCCTGGGCACATAACATGCCGACCACTGGTCCATTAACGCCGTGGCTTGCGCATTGAGTGTACCAACATGAAAACCATCACCCTGTGTAAGTCGTTTTAATGCACCGTTTGATAGCGTTATGGCATAAACATCCTGATTTATAGCTTTTTCTTTATTGGCATGTATATAAAAACAAGCCCCTTTAGGATCAAATCCCAATACAGATTTTATTTCCCACGGACCTTTACTTAATTGCCGAATTAAAGTTCCGCTTGTGGTATACAAATAGGCATGCAAAAAACCGTCTTTACGACTTAACCAAACAAACTGATTTGATTTACCGGGTACAAAGTACATGGGATGCTGCGGCTCGGTGTATTTTTCATCACGCTCTTGTAGTACCTGCTGTTCAAAATCACCGGTAATGCTGTTATAGGAATTAAGCTGATATTGATTTTGCGCACGGTTAACAACTGCAATATAAACGTGTTGTTCATCCGGCGACCATGAAATATTGGTTAAATACTGATCCCGAGGGCCTGTAGTTTTTATTTGTATAGTTTGATGGGTTTTTAAATTATATATATGAAGTGTAACATAATGGCTTGCATTGCCGGCCATAGGGTATTTTATATTTTGATTTTCAGCAGGATATTTACTCCAATCTATAATGGGGTAATCGCTTACGTCACTCTGATCCATACGGTAGTAGGCCAATAAATTACCTTTTGGGCTAAAAAACAATCCCTTGTGAATGCCAAATTCATCGCGGTGTACGCTTATGCCGTTTTCAACCGTATAACTGCCGTCGGTGGTAACCTGTGATTCAGCGCCTGCAACATGCACATAAATATTATGATTCTTAACGTAAGCATAGGTATCTAAATCATCAAAAGATTCTAAGTGTTCGTGATTTGGAACCGCCGCTTTAGTATAGTGCCGAGCTGAATAAAAACTAATTTCCTTTAAGCCGGTTGATGTATTTACAAGTATTGCAGAATCGTTAGCCCAGCCTTTAAAAACAAATTGATTTAAGGTGTCTGTTAAGGCCTGTTTTTTTAATTGCGTATTACAATGCGTGATATCAAATTTTGAAACCGGTTTAGCTGTTTGTGCATCAAAAATAAATGCAGCCTGATTTTCAGTATATAAAAAGTATGTGCCATTAGGGCTAAATTGTAAGTTTTGTAAACGTTTTGGAGCTAAGCTGCTACGGCCTTTTAATACCGCATCCTGAATGCTTAACATAGCATTTTGAGCATGTGTGATTTGATAAGACCCAATAAATAAAATGCTTAAAAAAAATAGTTTCATAAAAATTAAAATAATGTGTTTAAAATATTTGGATTAACTATATAGGGTAAGGTAACGTGTAAATCAGAACGCTTTTGCATTTCACGGGTTATTGCAAATCGGGCTTCCGGATTTCGGGCCCAGGCCCTACGGCTAATGCCGTTGTGAACATCCCAATGTAACATAAGCTCAAGCTTTTGGTCGGCTTCGGCGCTGCCATCTAATACCAATCCAAATCCACCGTTAACAACTTCGCCCCAACCCACACCGCCACCGTTGTGCAAACTTACCCAAGTTGCCCCTCGAAACGCATCACCAACAAAATTGTGTACTGCCATATCCGCTGTAAACTTACTGCCATCATATATATTTGATGTTTCTCTGTATGGACTATCCGTTCCGCTTACATCATGATGGTCGCGGCCCAATACAACGGGTGCTGTAATTTCTTTACTTCGAACAGCAGCATTTATGGCCCGGGCTATGGTTATTCGGCCTTCCGCATCAGCATATAAAATTCGGGCTTGAGAACCAACAACCAAATTATTATTGGCAGCATCACGAATCCAATCTATATTATCTTTTAACTGGCCTAAAATTTCAGTTGGAGCATCCTGTGCCATAGTTTCTAAAACCTCAAGGGCAATAGCATCGGTCTTTGCTAAATCTTCTGCTGCACCCGAAGTGCAAATCCAACGAAAAGGTCCAAATCCATAATCAAAACACATAGGGCCTAATATGTCTTGCACATATGAATTATATTTAAAACGCTGTGTGCCCGGAATAAACACATCGCCTCCGGCACGTGAAACCTCTAGTAAAAAAGCATTTCCGTAATCAAAAAAATACATGCCGCGATCAGATAAGGCATTAATTGCTGTGATATGCCGCACTAAAGTAGCCTGCACTTCGCGTTTAAATTGTTCCGGTTGAGTGGCCATCATCGCATTGCTTTCTTCTAGTGTATGTCCCATTGGGTAATACCCGCCGGCCCATGGATTATGTAATGACGATTGGTCGCTGCCAAGTGCCACTGGTACTTGATCTTTAACCAGGCGCTCCCATAATTCTACAATATTTCCCTGATAAGCAAAGCTACGAGCGGTTTTTTGCAGCATAGCCATTTTAACACGTTGCATCAGTTCATCTAATTGTGTATAGGATTCGTCAACCCAACCCTGACTTAAGCGCTTTTCTACTGCATGTGGATTAATTTCAGCTGTAATGGAAACCAGGCCTGCAATTTTTGCAGCCTTGGGTTGTGCGCCGCTCATTCCGCCAAGGCCACATGTAACAAATAAAGCACCCTGCGCATCATCAGTATTTGGAAAGCGTTTACGGGCGGCATTTAATATGGTTATAGTTGTGCCGTGTACAATTCCCTGCGGTCCAATATACATATATGATCCGGCTGTCATTTGCCCATACTGTGTTACACCTAGAGCATTAAAACGCTCCCAATCATCAGGTTTGCTGTAATTTGGAATCATAAGCCCATTGGTTACCACCACACGAGGCGAAAAGGGTAAAGCCGGAAATACGCCTAAAGGATGCCCGCTGTACATTACTAACGTTTGGGTATTTTGCAGTTCTGCAAGATAGGCCATTGTTAAACGGTATTGCGCCCAGTTTTGAAACACGGATCCATTTCCACCATAGGTAATTAATTCTTCAGGGTGCTGGGCAACACGCGGATCCAAATTGTTTTGAATCATAAGCATAATTGCCGCGGCCTCTATACAGCGGTGGGGATATTCATGAATAGGCCGTGCATACATTTCATATTCAGGACGAAATCGGTACATGTAGATTCGACCATAAGTTTCTAATTCATTGGCAAATTCTGGAGCTAATTCGGCATGGTGCTTTGGATTAAAATACCGAAGTGCATTTTCAACCGCCAGCCGCTTTTCTTCTATACTTAATATTGCTTTTCGGCGGGGTGCGTGACTCCATTTGGAATTTAATGCTCTGGGCTTAGGCAGAACATCGGGTATGCCCTCGCGAATAGCTTTTGCAAATGCGCTCATTTTTTTTATATTAAACTATTCATATGTATTTGGCATTAAGTACGCATTCACATACTCATGTATGCCTGATTCAAGACTGTAAAAGGGTGTTGTATAGCCGCTGTCTAATAATTTTTGCATTTGAGCTTCTGTAAAATACTGATAGGCTTCTCGAATATCTTGTGGTATATCAATATACTTGATGTTAGGTGATACCCGCATGGCATTAAAAACAGCAGCAACCAGGTCGTTAAATGATCGTGCATTTCCGGTACCTAAATTGTAAAGTCCTGATGAGGGCCTAGATTGAATAAGATATAAAATGACCTTAACCAGATCTTTTACGTAAATAAAATCACGTTTTTGCATGCCGTCATCACAATTGGATCGATGCGATTTAAACAACTTAACTGTACCAGTATCTTGTATTTGACGAAATGCATGATAAACCACTGACGCCATTCGGCCTTTATGGTATTCATTAGGTCCATAAACATTAAAAAACTTTAATCCATACCAATGCGGAGGCGTATGCTGTTGATTTAGCGCCCATAAATCAAATCGATGTTTGCTGTCACCGTAAGGGTTTAAAGGCTTTAAAGAGTTTACTAAACTATGCGAATCAGAATATCCGTTTTGGCCATCTCCATAGGTAGCAGCAGAAGAAGCATAAATAAAGGGAATCTTGTGCGTAGTGCAGTACTTCCACAACGCTTTGGTATACTCTACATTAAGCGTATTAAATACCGCCGTGTTATATTCGGTTGTATCGGTACGTGCTCCAATATGTATACACCAGTCTAATGCAATGTTATGTTCGTTAAGCCAAGCTATAAGCTGATTACGTTCTATGCATTTATAAACGGTTTTATCCTTAAAATTAAACCGCTTATCCGAACGGGAAAAATCATCAGAAATTATAAGCTGATTATTGCACTGTTGCATTAAGGGTATAATTAAATTACTTGCAATAAAACCAGCTGCTCCGGTCAATAATATCATGCTATAAAGGTACGTAATAAGCGAACTATTTGATATCTGAAAAAAATAATTGAACTTCAACATATGGAGATTCGTAGAACCTTTGATATTTTATACCGTTTACAAACTGATTTTAAAAAATCTGAACTGTTAAACGCTAAACATCCAAAGGGCTGGCAGGCCCTAAGTACCTCAGATTTTTTTAACCGGGCGCACTGGCTTGCAGCAGCACTAATTGATGCCGGATTTCAAAAAGGAGATCGGGTGGCATTAATGGCTGGCAATATGCCCGAATGGAATATTGCCGATTACGGATGTCAGTTGGCGGGGTTGCCCACTGTGCCTATTTACCCTACTTTAAGTAACACCGATTTAATTTATATTTTAAATCACAGTGCGGCTAAATTGATTTTTATTTCAGACCGGGCCGTTTTAAAAAAAATACTTGCCGTTAAAACACAAACACCTATAGAACACATTATTTCTTTTACACCATTAGATAATACCATTGCGCTTGAGCACTTTGCTCAAAAAGATGTGTACTTAAAACATGAGGCCGCGCTGCAACAACGCATTAGTGAAATTACGGCGGAAGATTTATTAAGTATTTTATATACCAGTGGCACCACCGGAACGCCCAAAGGCGTAATGATTCGTCATGCGCAAATGGTAGCAAATATTTTAGCATGTAAGGATATTATTCCGTTTAAACAAACCTGGAAAGCCTTAAGTTTTTTGCCCTTAAACCATGTGTTTGAACGTATGGTAAATACCTTATACCTGTACCATGGCATTGGCATTTATTATGCTGAAAGTTTAGAAAAAATTGGCGATAATGCGCGTGAAATAAAGCCTGATGTTTTTGTGGCGGTTCCAAGATTACTGGAAAAAGTAATGGATCGAATATTGCAAACGGGTGAAAAGCTAAATGGTATAAAAAAATATCTATTTAACTGGAGCATTGCATTAGCTAAGCGCTATGAATTAAATAATAAAAACGGCTTATGGTATGCTATTCAACGGCAAATAGCCGATACGCTTATTTATAGTAAATGGCGCGCAGCTATTGGGGGTAATATCAAAGTAATTGCCAGTGGTGGTTCTGCTTTAAATCCAAATTTAGAACGCATGTTTTCGTGTGCCGGCATTACAATACTGCAAGGCTATGGGCTTACTGAAACCTGTGTGGTTGTTTCTATAAATAGAAGTGATGCCGCCCAACGAAAGTTTGGTTCGGTGGGTATTGTATTATCAAATTCCGAAGTTAAAATTGCGGACGATGGCGAAATTTTATTTCGCGGCCCCAGTGTGATGAGCGGATATTATTTAAATCCCGAAGCAACCCGTGAAGTGCTTGATGCTGAAGGTTGGTTTAGCACTGGCGATGTGGGCCATATTGCAGAAAATAAATTTTTAGTTATCACCGATCGTAAAAAAGAACTTTTTAAAAATTCAGGAGGTAAATATATTAGCCCGGTTTATCTTGAAAATAAATTAAAGGAATGCCGATATATTGAACATTGCATGGTTATTGGTGAAGATCAAAAATTTGCCTCAGCCTTAATATTGCCCAATACTAATGCATTTGTTGCCTATTGCCAAGATATGGATATACGATACGACGCTGCACCTATACACGAACATCCGGTATTAAAAGATCTCATTCAACAACACGTTAATGCCATTAACCCCACACTGGGAGCCTACGAACAAATTAAGCGCCATCGTATTGTTCAGGGCCACTGGTCGGTTGAAAGCGGTGAAATAACGCCCAAATTAAGTTTAAAGCGTAAAATTATTGCTCAAAAATACAGTTCGGTGATTCAGGAGATTTTTCGTCAGTAGCGTTTATTTTGACTGAACGGTCTTTTTGGTTTTTGATCCGTTAAGGGTTTTAAATAGGAATTAAATTTTTCAAGGTCTGCCATAACATTTAAAAGTTCTTGAATTTGGTATTCATGTTTTATGCGGTAGGCCCGTTTTCCTTTTTCAAAATAATAGCGCGCAATTAATTCTTCTTCGAGTGCCGTTTTTATATCATTTGAAAATTGACTAAACCATGATTTTTTTTGATTTTTCAACTCGGTTTTTATTGCCCAAAGAGCCTGATTCATAGAAATGGAATCACGTATACCATTTTTTTTAAAATTTATTTTAGTGTTTAATTCTAAATCCATGTCTGTTAAAATAGAATCCAGTCGCTGAATACAAAAAATTACAAACGCATCGTATTCGGCGTTTGTAATTTTAAATGCCTCGGGTTTTTCTATTTTGGGATGTCCGGCCACGTAATTATTTGCAAAATCATAAAAACAATACGCCTCTTGAAGTTTTGAAACTACATACGCTCCGGGTGTGCTCATTAAGGGAAGATCAGGATAAACTCCGGCGCCATCGTATACAATTCTTCCATTTCGGGTTTTAAATGCGGTTATTAAACTGTCTGGAACTGTATTTACAACACCTTCGGCGTTACGAGAGGCATAGTCTAAAGCCTGTATACAACGGCCACTGGGAATATAGTATTTAGCCACCGTTATTTTAATTTGACTGTTATAGGGTAAGGTTTTTGTTTGCTGCACCAATCCTTTACCAAACGAACGTTCACCAGCTATTACAGCACGGTCTAAATCCTGTAAGGCGCCGGCAACAATTTCAGAAGCCGAAGCAGAATGCGCATTTATCCATACCACTATAGGCATAACACTGTCTAATGCGGCTGTTGCCGTTTTAAACTCTGAATTCATTTCCGGATTACGGCCTTTTGTATAAACTACGAGTTGTTCTGGAGATACAAAAAGATTAACCAAGCGTACTGCCTCCTGTAACAAACCGCCTGGATTATCGCGTAAATCTAAAATTAAACGTTTTGCTCCCCGGCGTTTTAATTGCACTAAAGCTGTTTTTACATCTTCTGCGCAGCGCTCTGTAAATGACTCGAGCCGAATTATTCCGGTGCAGCTGTCCCTAAGCAAGCTCGCATTAGAAATTACGGGAGGCTGAATGTGTTGACGAATTAACTTCAATGTTTGCGGTTGCGCTGTTGTATGAGATTGAATTTCAAGGGTAACCGTAGAACCCGGACTTCCACGAAGTAAGGACATAACTTTATCGTCATACTTTAAAATGCGAATGCCGTTGACCGAATATATGATATCGCCAATGCGAATACCGGCTTTTGCTGCAGGTGCATTTTCATACAACTCGTAAACCCTAACTTTACCATTTATTTCACGCAAATTAAGTCCTATCCCGCCATAGGCACCCGTAGTCATATAACGGTATTCTTCTATATCATCTTCTGTAAATAATACCGAATACGGGTCTAGTCCACTTAGCATAGCGTCTATGGCCCGCTTAGAGATATTCCCCGTATTAGGCTGTTCTACATAATGCAAATGAATTTCTTTATACACGGCATGCAGTAATTCAAGCTGTTTACTGATTTCAAAAAAGTCCTGCGCTTTAATTGTCTGTGTACTAATAAAAAAAATAAGAAAAGTAGATAGTACTACGGTTTTAAAAACAATTTTTGACATACTCTAATAACTCAATACACGTATATAGCTGTAACCTTGTGCTGATTTAAAACGCACTAAATATAAACCGGCTGTGGGAAATTCCAATTGTCCTTGATTTTGAGGCTTAATAAATTTATATGTATTTAGAATTTGGCCCGAACCATTAAATACATCCAGTGATTCTACTTGTTCGCCATACCATTTTGACTGGCGCTGACAAGGATTTGGTGCTAAAGTTAAAAGTTGTTGGGTTTGTGATTTTGGTATTGAAAGCAAATCGGGTACAATTGTAAACGGACGCTTACTTAAGGTATAATATATTCCTGCAAGCGGCTCAATTTTAATTCTGCAATTGGAATTGGTATTACTTACACTCGGTACGGATATCAAGTGCATACCGTCATTTTTTGTAGATGGCACAAGTGCTGTAAACGTAAGTCCGTTATCAAGCGACAATGATATTTTAACAGAGTCGGCATTTAAAGGTGGTAAATCCGTAAAATTAACATCCCATAAAACCGTTTGAGTAGAAGCTGAAGCCCAAACAATACCCGTTGTGCTGGGATATGTAATTTCCAGTGGACCTGCCATTTCTATATTAACTTCTGTATTGGCATAACATAACCCTCCGCCACCAGATTTTTGATCTCGGGCCGTTAATCTAAAATGTAAAGTTTGAGAAACTGAAGGTAAATATTCGCCTCGGGTTCCTTTATAATTTCCACTTAAAACCACGGCCGATGTGGGAAATGTGCGGCTTGGGCTGGCAACTGGATTGTATGATCTAAAAAATGGAGCTTGTCCTGAGTTCCAAGCGGCTGGTGTTACACCGGCATCGGTTTCTTCCCACGAATATACCAAAGGGTCGCCGTCGGGATCCGTTGCCATGCCAGTAAGTACAAATGGCGTAGAAACAGGAACAACATGCGATACGGGTGCCCATACCTGAGGTGCTTGATTTCCCGTACTTAAAGTTTGTGTACATGCAGCGCCTAATCCGTAATGTGAAAATTGTGTGATTTCATCATAGCTAATGGCTTGAAAATACGGTATACTATTGTTTGCTAAATTATCTGAGGACCCACAAATTCCGGCATATGCCATTATTGTTACGCCACTGCCCGGCTCAACCGCAGTTGAGCTATTTGTGTTTCCATTACAAGATCCGGAATTGGCATTAAATGTATGATTACCTCCAAACTGGTGTCCTATTTCATGCGCCACATAATCTATATCAAAAGGGTCACCTACCGGATTGCCAGAACCTGTAATGCCCGATGCTTTTGCCGGATTATAGCATACACAGCCTAACGCCGCGAGACCGCCGCCGCCTGTTGAAAACGTATGGCCAATATCAAAATTACTGCTGCCTATGGTATTGGTAATTACGGTTTGTGATTCGTTTATTAAAACATTGGCATTTGAATTTCCGGTAAATGGATCAGTAGCCGGATTTGTAAACACAATTAAGGTTTCCGAAGGTACCAACTGCAGGCGAATGGCGGCTTCACTTTCATAAACCCCATTAACCCGTGTTAAGCTCACCACTATTTTACTTAAAGTTTGTGCAATTGTTGGATTTTGCAATCCCGTTGCCGCTTTGGCATATTCACCCGTACAAGCTATGGCCATGCGGTATTGACGCAAAACATTACCAGTACAAATTCCGGAAACCGTTTGGTGTAATTTAAATTGATCATAAGCTGCTGTTGGCAAGGTTTCGCATGGCATAAATGCAAATTGCTGTGGTTTTTTAAAGGCATGGGTATAGTACGATTGGTAATATTCTGTTGAAGTATTAAAAACAGGATCGATAAAAAAAATGCCGGTACTTGAAAATACCTGAGCATGTAAGCCAAATGTGCTGCATACCAGTGTGCCGTAACCATTTTGTTTTGACTTTAACCGGTAGGTAGAAATCTCTGGAAATTGCTGCTCAAGTTCGGGGTGTAGGTCATGGCCCGGACTTAATTCAAATTCTAAAAGTTTACCATTAGGATCGGGTAATTGAATGTGTTGTGTAAGTTTTAATTTACTGTATTCTGCATTTAGCCTCCATGAGGAATAAAATTGAGGTGAAATTTGACGGGTTTTACCTTGTGGAAGTTCTAAAAGCCTATTCCAAAGGGAATCTTGAGCGAAAAGCGAGATTTGTAAAAGAAAAAATAATAAAACTAAAACACTGCATTTCATGAATGAAAGTTAAGTAAAATTGGTTGTTTTAAGACGCTTAATATTTTTCTTTTTAAAAAGAACCGTTACATGAAATTGCTCAACGTGGCTGTGTATTGAATTGATGTATTTATTTAGCGGCAACGATGCTTTGCATTTAAATTTTGTACCAGTATGCCCTAATAATAAAAAGCGCCCAACAGAAATTACCTATGAAAGGCTTTAAAATATGGTAAAATTAAATGTGTAGTACTAAAGCCTGATGAATATCATAACAACATAAATACTATACCCCAAATTTATTTTATACCTTAGTACATATTTTTCGTGTTTAACCTGCAATTAAACCGTTATGTCCATATTAGCTAACCGCATTAACAAATCTGTTTTAAAAGAACGCTTAAAGCAAGAATCTTTAAAACGTAAAACCGTTTCGTTTTACCGCTATGTGAAAATAGAAAATCCCCAAGCCTTACGGGATGAACTTTTTATTTTATGGAGCGGTTTAAACTGTTTAGGACGAATCTACATTGCCCAAGAAGGTATTAACGCCCAAATGAGCATTCCGGAAACATCTTGGGATGCCTTTGTTGATTCGCTATACAGCCGTAATGCATTTAAAGCTATACCATTTAAACATGCTGTGGATGGAAATGGAAAGTCGTTTTACAAGCTAATGATTAAAGTAAAAACACGCATTGTTTCAGACGGCATAACCGATCCGGATTTTGACGCCTCAAAAACAGGCGCCTATTTAAATGCCGAAGATTTTAATACGGCCCTTAATGAATCTGGTACAATTGTTGTAGATATGCGCAACCATTACGAAAGTGAAGTAGGACGCTTTGAAGGGGCATTTTGTCCGGATGCCGATACGTTTAGAGAAGAACTCCCTATGGTTATTGAACATCTTAAGGGTAAAGAATCTCAAAAAATTTTAATGTACTGCACGGGTGGTATACGTTGTGAAAAAGCTTCGGCATATTTACGATATAAAGGATTTACCTCGGTATACCATTTACAAGGCGGTATAATTCAGTATGCTCGTGAAATTCGTGAAAAACAACTTGAAAGTAAATTTAAAGGCTTGAATTTTGTGTTTGATGAGCGTTTAGGTGAACGCGTTACCAATGATGTTATTTCCCATTGTCATCAATGTGGTACCGCGTGTGATACACATGTTAATTGCAAAAATGACGACTGCCACCTATTATTTATACAATGTGCAACTTGTGCAACAACAATGGAGGGCTGTTGTACGGAAGCCTGTAAACAAATTATACATTTGCCTTTTGAAGAGCAAAAAAAACTACGACGTGGCCGCGTAAAAAATGGACCCGAATGCTTGGCGGTTTATAAAAGCCGTCTTAGACCAAAATTAAAACCTAAATAATTAAATTTAAACTTTGCGATACATACTAATTTATGCCTATTTATCACCAGCTAGGACTTATTCCTAAAAAACGCCATGTACAATTTAAACCTCATGGTAACCATGTATACGAACAGCTCTTTGGCACCGAGGGATTCAGCGGTATGTCGTCGTTGCTTTATCACCTACACCGGCCAACACAAATAAAAGAAATTAACAGTGTAAAAGATGTTAGTCCAAAAATAGCAGTGGCTAAAAATATTCGACCCATGTTGTTAGAAGGTTTTAAAATACGTCCCGAACCTGATTTTTTAAATAGCCGAAAAACCCTTTTAGTTAATGCGGACTGTGCCATTGGGTTGGCTGCTCCTCAACAAAGTCAAAGCTCCTATTTTTACAAAAACGCGGATGCGGATGAGCTTTTATTTATACACAAAGGTGCCGGAGTATTAAAAACTTTTATGGGGCAAATTCCTTTTGAGTATGGTGATTATTTAATTATTCCGCGTGGCATGATTTATCAAATACATTTTAATACTTCCGATAATAAAATTTTGTTTTGTGAAAGTACGGCCCCCTATTATACCCCTAAACGCTATAAAAACGCTCAGGGTCAACTTTTAGAACATTCGCCGTTTTGCGAACGTGATTATAAACTGCCTCAAAATTTAGAAACCACTGATGAAAAAGGTGATTTTATTCTTAAAATAAAAAAGGAACAACAACTACATGAATTAGTATACGCCACGCATCCTTTTGATGTGGTGGGTTGGGATGGATATAATTTTCCATGGGGGTTTTCAATACATAATTTTGAACCTATTACAGGCCGCGTGCATCAACCGCCTCCTGTACATCAAACCTTTGAAACTCCGCATTTTGTAGTGTGTAGTTTTTGTCCGCGATTGTATGATTATCATCCGGATTCGGTGCCTGCGCCTTATAATCACAGCAATATTGACAGTGATGAGGTATTGTATTATGTTGATGGCGATTTTATGAGCCGTAATGACATTCAGCAGGGTCATATAACATTACATCCCAAAGGTATCCCGCATGGTCCTGCGCCCGGTGCTATGGAGCGCAGTATAGGACAAAAAGAAACGGCAGAATTAGCAGTTATGATTGATACGTTTAGGCCGTTGATGCTTACTGAGGAAGCGCTGAGTATTGATGACGGTAAATACTTTAAATCTTGGGTAGAATAGATTTGGTTTGTTATCTCGAGTATTAGGCGTTAAACCAGTATACCCACTTTAAGGACACGCTGCGTGTTTGCATATTCCAGTTCCAAAATTCAGTTCCTGGGCCTGAGAGGGTATTCCAGTTTTGAGACAACACAATAAAAATATCACTCATCGGACGATATCTCCACTGAAAACGAACATTGATGTTAGTTCGTTGGGCCTGACTGTTGTATTGTAAAAAACCTGTTAAATAGCACAGCGTTGAAAAACTGTGCTCTACCTTAAATCCATAAAGCTGTACCAAATTTGATGCAGTATTAGCATGTATTACAATCCGATTTCCACTTGCGCTAATAACCCATTTAGGCAGTTTTGATTTGCCAAATGCAGGTAATCTATACACGCCTTCAATACTCCATTCGGTTTTTTGACCTGTAAAATACCCTCCCGTTGAACATTCACTTACAACATAAAAGGCCTTTCTGTTATTTGAGCTGAACTCTGTATGAAGCCCCCACCAATTATAGGATCCATAAAATGCAGGTAATTCTAAAAAGGGTTTAAAATGTAAAAATAAACGCTGAAAAGAATGATCAATACTAATATGCCACAACGCAGAATTTTGAAAAGCAACATCCAGTCCCAGTTCGCTCTCGGATTCATTAACGCGGTATAAACTGTCGTAATAACTAGAATTATACGCCATCAATGAAATGTTATTTATACGTTTAGCATTTTTAGGATACCAGGTGCGCTTAACCTCTGGTTCGAGTCGCCAGTAATCAAAAAGCTGGATTTTACCTGCAGTATCAAAATTAGCTATACGCGGTACAAAACCTGTACGCGCTTTATAAAATTTACTTACATACTCGTGGTTCCACATCAAAAACCAATTTAAATCTCGATACCTGAACCAGGTGGCATGCGCAAAACCTCGGTTTAATGCAAGCTGTGGGTATTGAGATTTTTGAATAAATGCTTTTCCTCCCCATTTATTGTTGGCGGAAAGTAAATTATACTCGGCTCCCAAAACCGTATTATAATCACCTGCAGAATCTATAATTTGATCGCGTACAGCAATTGCTCCTATAGTGCTTGCCGTAAAAATCTTTTTTTGTACAGCAGCCACAACATAATTTATTGGCTTTTGATTTTGAATGGCGCCTGTAGTTACATTCATTAAACCAACTCGTACATCAGAACCTATTTTACCGCTTAGCCTTGCGCCTGCTATAATTGGAACCGCGCCCCTTTCGCTTAGTCCAATTCGGCGTGAAAAAAATGGCCGAATTTGTCTAAAGCCAAACGTAGAAAACAAATCTGAATTTTCAAGAAAAAATTGGCGGCGTTCGGGAAAAAATAAACTAAAACGCGTGAGGTTTATTTGTTGTACATCCACGTCAACCTGTGCAAAATCAGGATTAAAAGTTACATCTAAATTTAAACTTCGTGTTAAACCCAGCTTTGCATCTAAACCCAGTTTAGGATTATAAGTAGCCGCCTTAGGATGTTGCTGAAACATATTTCCCGCCACATAGGGTATTAATACAGTATTCCATTTTGAGGTTGAACGTAACGGTGCCTCAAATTTTGCAGGGTGTGTAAACACCAAAGTACTGATGTTAAAATTGCGCGGTATACGTGTAAAATTTGAAATTTCATTGTTCTTTAAATCAATTCGTGATACATTGATACCCCACTGATTTTGACCGGTAATAAAACGTATACTATTAAATGGTATTTTTAATTCTGCTGTCCAACAAGAATCGTATACACGGGTTTTACTAAACCATACTTGATCCCAGGATGTAGAAACACCAAACCCGCCGCCGTTTTCAACAGCCCCTTCACGCTGTGTATTGTACGGGCTTACACCAAATGAAAATCCATTTTGTCCATCTTGAAAAGTAGATAATGTTAAAACTACGGCGTCGGTATTGGTAACACTAAAATCACGCTTTAAACCATTTAACACAAAAGGAATTTTAGCATTCCGATTAGCACAGTACAAGCCGATATACAGGAACTTGTCTGAATAGGCCATTTTAAATGCGGTATTAGTTATTGCTTGCGTTGTATCATAGGGGTAGTACTGCATAAAATTACCGTACCAGTGATTTGATGTTGAAGTTTCCAAATGACCTGTCCAAATGCTGTCGGTAAGTTCGCCATCCAGAGTAATGTTGTCTTTTACTTTTGTAATGTGCACTGCTGCCGTGTCAGATATTAATGAGCCCGGTTGCTGGGCAGACAGATAAAAAAAATTAATTAAACAAAAAAAAATAATAACTACTCCTTTGGCTGGTTTACACATGGATCGGCTTTGTATTACAAATCAAAACGTACAGCATACATAACCGGCCATAATTTTCCGGTAAACAATACATAGTTATTAATTGAATCGTATGCAATACCATTCATTTCTGCTATACCATTAAAACGTGAATAGGCATCGTTACGTAATGTTGTAAAATCCATTCGGCCAACAACCTTACCGGTTAATGGATCTATTTTTACAACTTCATTACTTAACCAAATATTGGCGTAAATATACCCCTTGATGTATTCTAGTTCATTAAGATGCGAGATAGCATACCCGTTTTCAGTAACCTCAAGTTTTTTAACGGGTGTAAAAGTTTGGGGCGTATAAAAACTAAGTTCGTGCGTACCGTCACTCATGATAATATTTTGCCCATCTGTAGTTAATCCCCAACCTTCTTTATTGGGATATTTAAATTGCCCTTGTGGTGAAAAATTGGCATTGGTATTATATAAAAAACCTAATTGATTTTTATATGTTAATTGATAACATATGGCATTATGTATTACAAGTCCTTCACCAAAAAATTTAGAATCAAGTGTTGCTTTAACCTCAAATGCACCCGTTTTTAAATTTAAAATACCTATTTGTGATTTTAAATCCGGACGTTCATCTGGCGACCCGGTACTTTCATAACACATGCCTTGATGTATAAGCAAGCCCTCTGTAAAATTTGTTTTTGGATGCGGAAAAGTATCCAGCACAACATAATTTATAATGGGTGTTTCAATTGCAGGTGCAGTAATTTCTGTGCCGGTATCTGAAGAATTAGTTTTCGTTGCACATGAAACCAAAACGACAAGGGCGTAACCCCAAAAAAAACCACTTACATTACGTCCCATGTGCTTCCGTCTTTATGGTCTTGAATTCGAATACCACCGGCTTCTAAGTTTTTACGAATATGATCGCTTAATTCAAAATGCCGTTGTGTTTTAGCATCTGTACGAATTTGTAATAACAGGTTCATGGCTGATTGTAATGCCCGGCTGTATTCGGTATTTAACACTTGCGGCGTTAAGCCCAGAACCTCTACCATGTATTGGTTGTAAACGTGCTTTAAGGTGTTTAAATTATCTTGGCTTAATTCGGCTTTCCCTTCAGCGGCAGCATTAATTAATGCGGTATGTTCAAAGAGTGTTGCAATTAAAACCGGAGAATTAAAATCATCATTCATGGCGGCCTTACACATTGTGTCCAATTGATCGATGCTATTATGATGTTGTTTGCCGGGTTTTATTTTTGACAATGCATTAACTGCATTCCAAAGCCGTTGTAATCCTTTTTCACTGGCCTGTAACGCGTCATTGCTAAAATCCAAGGTGCTGCGGTAGTGGGTTTGAAGCATAAAAAATCGCACCGTCATGGGATGGTAGGCTTTTTCTAAAAGTGCATGAGTTCCCGAAAATAATTCTTGAGGTAAAAATCCATTACCAGCCGATTTAGACATGCGCGTTCCATTTACCGTTAACATATTCGTATGCATCCAATATTTAACGGGTTCATCTTTACAACACGCTTTGGATTGTGCAATTTCGTTGGTATGATGGGTCGCCTGAAGGTCCATGCCGCCGCCGTGTATATCAAAGGTTTCACCCAAATACTTTTTACTCATGGCCGAACATTCAATGTGCCAACCGGGAAACCCCCATCCCCACGGAGAGGGCCATTGCATCAGGGTTTCGGGCTTTGCCTTAATCCACAACGCAAAGTCTAACCTGCCGCGTTTTTCATCTTGTCCATGTAATTCACGAGTGTTTTCAAATAATTCTTCTCGTTTACGATTGGTGAGTGCCCCATAATCAAATACGCTTGAAAACCGTTCTACATCAAAATATACCGAACCGTTAACAATATATGCATAGCCTGCTTCTAATATGGTTTTAATCATTTCCAGCTGCTCACAGATATGACCGGTTGCAGTGGGTTCAATACTTGGCGGTAAAGTATTTAAAACCTTCATCACGTCATGAAAACCCAGGGTATACTTTTGCACAATTTCCATTGGCTCTAACTGTTCAAGCCTGGCGCGTTTGGTAAATTTATCATCGCCTTCATCACGGTCGCCTTCAAGATGCCCTGCGTCTGTAATGTTTCTAACATATCGAACCTTATACCCGCTAAACAATAAATATCTATAAATCAGGTCAAATGAAACAAACGTTCGGCAATTGCCTAAATGCACATCATTGTAAACCGTGGGACCGCATACGTACATACCAACAAATGGTGGGTTTATAGGTGCAAAAACCTCTTTTGTTCGCGAAAGGGTATTATAAATATAAAGCTGAGACACTACTGCAAAATACGCTAAAAAAAGAATATAATGCGCTTACAAAAGGCGTTTAAGTGCCGTAAAATCTTCAAAAACCGTAAACTGTGTTGATGGAATTTTTAAAGCATATTCACCGCCCACCACCATTCGGCCGCTTATTAAAAATGGAATATCTGGAATCTGATGGGCACAGGCGCGGAGATACTCGTTTAAATCAATTTCCGCGTTAGGTGCAGTATAAATTGATAAAATTTGATCGGGCTTTAATTGTTTACAAATTGCGGTTAAATCTTCAAGTGGCACGCTTTGTCCCAAATAAAAGCACTGGTGTCCGCGTAATTTAGAAAGGTAATGGGCATATAACAATCCCATTTCATGAAGCTCTAATTGTGGCAAATACAATAGTATTTTGCGCGCTTGAATACCCGGACGGGTTGTAATACGGTCAATGCCAACAATAATTTTTTGTCGAATTAAATTTGAAATATAGTGCTCCTGTGCTGGGTTTATAATGCCCAGCAACCATAAATTACCCATTTGTCTGAAAAATGGAAAGATGATTTTTTCCATCGTGTCTTCAAATCCAAAGTGTATTATAGCATTGTTCATGATTTGCTCAAACTTGGATTCATCCAAATCCATGAGACAAAGCACCAAATGGTCTACCTGATCGCTTTCTTTTTTATAATCATTTAAAAAGCGCTCAACTTCTTTTAATAATTCCGAATCGCTCATTTTGGCAATTGCTGAAATTTTAAAGCCGTTGTTATTTAATAGAGCTACATTAATGATTTTTTTGAGATTGTAATTGTTGTAATAACGAATATTTGTTTGCGTGCGTTCAGGCGTTAAAATGTTATAACGTTGCTCCCAAATGCGCAAAGTATGGGCTTTAATCCCTGAAATACGTTCTAAATCTTTGATGGAGTATCGTGAAGGCACACCATTCTAACAAAACAAGTTGCGAATAGTTTAGATCGCGCGCTTATTTTCCGGGTTTTGTTGCAGAGGGCCTGTTTACAGGCTTATTGGGAGCTGTTTCAGCGGGTTTAGAGCCCGGTATTTCAGCGGCCGGCATAGCATCAAGTTTCTTTTTTACCAAAGAAAAAACATCATCCGAAAGCTCGCTATATAAAACTGTTCCGCCTTGTGAGCTGTTGTCTAATACGAATTTATAGCCATTTTCTTTAGCTACTTCTTGTATGCCTTTGCGGGCCTTTTTTATTATGGGTGCCATTAATTCCATTTGCTTTTTTTGATACTCATTTTGCGCTTGGTTTTGAAAATCTTGTATGCGGCCCTGTAATTGTTGTAAATCCTCCATTTTTGTTTTTTTAACCATTTCCGGCATGGTGGCTTCCTCGTCCATGTATTTTTTATACTTGGTCTCAAATTCGGTTTTCATTGCTAGCATTTCTTCTTCAAGTCCCTTAAGGTATTTTTGAGCGGCGTCTGTTGCCATTTTGGTTTCAGGCATGCCCGAAACTAAAGAATCAAAACTTAAATGTGCTATTTTGGTTTGAGCAACTGAAATGCTGCATACCAACATTAGAGAATAAACTAAATATTTCATGCTATAAAATTACTTTTTATATCCTAACAAAATTAAAACGTCATCACTTTTATCATATTTTGGATTAACATAAAGCAGTGTTAGGGCCCCACTTTTATCTAAAATGAAACTAAAGCCGTTTTTTTCGGCAACGGCTTTAATGGCATTAAATACTTTATCCTGAATGGGCTTTACGAGCTCCTGTCGTTTTTTGTATATTTCGCCATCTACACCAAATCGTTTTTTTTGAAGTTCACGTACTTCCTGTTCTTTATCTTGAAGTTCTAATTCCCGTTTTTGCTTCATATCGTCTGTCAATAAAACAGCCTCTGCTCTGAAAATACGGTACAGTTTTTCAACTTCGGCAAAGCGGTCTTCAATATCTTTTTGCCACTGTAAACTTAATTTGTCCAACTCGGATTGTGCCGATTTATATTCGGGTATTTGTCCCAAAATATAATCGGAATCAACATACCCAACTTTAGCAGTTGCAGACTGAGCCATGCTTAAATGAAATAGTCCGCACACCATTATTAAATTCAAAACGTACATCTTCATATTTATACTAACGCTAATCTTATTCAATTCGTATTTAAAGTTCGCCCATTGTAGCCCCAATTGTAAAATGAAATTGTCCTTTTCCATTGCCATTATTTAGGTCTGAACCTATTCGGTCAAAGCCCCAGCCATAATCAAAACCAATTAAACCAAACATGGGTAAAAAAATGCGTACCCCAATACCGGCGCTGCGTTTAACTTGAAAGGGATTAAAGTAACTAAAATCGCTCCAACTGTTGCCCGCTTCGGCAAATGCTAAAGCAAATAAAGTTGCCTGAGGATTTAAACTAATAGGGTATCGTAATTCGGTAGTATAACGCGCCACAATTGGATCTCCAATTTGTGATGAAACGGAATTGTCATTGTAGCCCCGCAATGCAATAATTTCTCGGGCAACAAAATTTTGAAAGCCACTCATGCCCCCGCCGCCCATATAAAAACGTTCAAAGGGCGAGTACCCCACTGCTTTTTTATAATAGCCTAAAAATCCATATCCAACTTTCATGCGTAATACTAAATTACGAGCCTCTTCGCCTTCTGCTGCTTTTTTATGCGTAAGCATGGTAAACCATTCGGCGGTTATTTTATACTTTTGGTATTCAATAAATTTATACCGTTCTGAAATACTCAGTTTTGTATAATCTTTCCCATTAAATACAGAGTATGGTGGCGTGAGTTGTCCGCTTAAGCTAAAATTAGAACCCTGTTTTGGAAAAATCATTTGATCTAAAGCATTTCGGGTTAAGGAAAGTGATAAGTTAAGGTCATTGGCATATCCTGAATTAAATGCAAAAACATTATTATATCGGATTAACTCGTAATAGTTATAATTTAAATTTGCAAACAAATTAAAATAATTATCGGGCCAAGCCAAGCGTTTACCCAAGCCTATAGAGCCCCCAACAATAGACATACTGGAACGTTTAGGATTTAATATAGTTTTACCAGTACTTGTATCTGTAATGGTTTTAGATTGGCCCCCCGTATTAAAAAGTGTATGAAAAATAGAAAAGGTTAATGCATTGGGTTTTTTACCACCCAGCCAGGGTTCTGTAAATGAAAAATTATACGATTGGTAAAACGAGCCGTTGGTTTGCGCGCGAATACTTAATCTTTGACCGTCACCGCTTGGCAATGGCCGCCAGGCTTCACGATTAAAAAAATTGCGTGTAGAAAAGTTTGTAAACGTAAGACCCAGGGTTCCTATTAAACCTATACCGGTTTGTGTGGATTGGGTGCCCCCCCAGCCGCCGCTAAGCTCAATTTGGTCATTCGCTTTTTCTTCAACCGTATATTCAATGTCAACGGTGCCATCTGCCGGATTTGGTGTTGGTACAACATTTATTTTTTCTGGATTAAAAAATCCTAATGAGGCCAGCTCGCGGTTGGAGCGAATAATGTCTGACCTGCGAAACAATTGCCCCGGGCGGGTAAAAATTTGACGATAAATAACATGGTCATGTGTTTTATCATTGCCTTTAACTGTTACCCTGTTAATTATAGCCTGCTTACCTTCATGTAATAAAATATCATAATCAATGGAGTCTCCCCGAATAGCTCGTTCTTGAGCCTGCAATTGAAAAAATAAATACCCGTCATCCAGATATAAACTGGAAATGTCAAAACCACTTGGATTCATGTAGAGCTTTTGATCTAATTTTGATTGGTTAAAAATCTCACCGGCTTTAATATTTAAAATTGTATCTAACTGCCCTGAGCGGTATTTTGTATTCCCAAACCAGTTAAACGATCCGTATTTAAATTGTTGCCCTTCATGGATTCGAACTTTAAGTGTTACCCGATGCGGTGCCGAAAACCAAACCGAATCCGAAATTACCCGTGCGTCACGATATCCTTTTTCATAATATTTTTCGAGCATTGCAGGTAGTGCTTTTTTTAAATTACCCTCTAAGTATTTTCCTGAATTAAAGGGGTTGTACCACCTAAAACGCTTGCTGTCTTCGAGTTTGCGACGAAGTTTCCAGGATTTAAAAACCGTATTGCCTTCCATATAAACATCGGCAATACGAACCATGTCGCCCTTATTAACTTTAATATACAAAATTACATGCGGTGTTTTTTTGGTAAGGTCGGCAACTTGTTCCAGGGTTACCTCTACATGCGCATAGCCTTTGTCTTTATAAAATTCAATAACATTGGTTTTAACTTGGCCTAAAACATAATCAGTTAGCACGCGGCCTTCACTGAGTTTTAAACGCCCCTTTATATCATCTGCTTCACCACGCCGTACATTTCCCTGAAACGCAAATTTGCTTAAGCGTGGACGTTCGGTAACGCGTATCACTAAATACACATCATTGTTTTCTATTCGCGCAATATCTATTGCAATGGTTTCAAACAAACCCTGCTTCCATAATTTTTTTACGGCATATTGAATTTGCAGTCCTGGAATGGAAATTTCATCACCAACTACAAGTCCAGACAACAATTGTATTACACTGCGGTCATTATTCTCAACCCCTTGAATTTCAATTCCAGCTAATTTATAGGTTTTTTTTACCCGGTAACTTTCTATCCACTGTTCGGTAATTTGTGCATTAACAGTACTTATCAACATGACCCATATAAACCATAAAAATACTCTCATGACAGTAGCTGCTCACTGGTTTTTCCAAAGCGGCGTTCGCGATCTTGAAACGCTTTTATGGCCTCGTAAAATTGCGGTTTACGAAAATCCGGCCACAGCACAGGCGTAAAATAAAACTCTGCATAGGCCAACTGCCACAATAAAAAATTACTAATGCGGTGTTCGCCGCTGGTACGAATCATTAATTCGGGTTCAGGATAATTTTTAGTATGAAGATGGGCATCAATTAGTTCAGGTGTTACTGCATCCGTTTTTAATTGTCCCGCATTAGCCAAAGCAACTATGTCTTTAACGGCTTGAGTAATTTCCCAACGGCTGGAATAACTTAGGGCTAATATTAAAGTAACTCTTGAATTTTTTGAGGTTTCTGCCATACATGCTTTTAACTCGTCTTGGCAGTCTGAAGGTAAACTGTTTATATCGCCAATTACTTCTAATTTAACGCCTTTTGAAATCAGATTGGGCGTTTCAGAACTAACAGAAGAAACGAGGATACGCATAAGAGCATCAACCTCATCTTTTGGCCGATTCCAGTTTTCAGTACTAAATGTATAAAGTGTTAAATACGCTACACCCAATTCCCCACAGGCTTCAACAACTTCTCGAACAGAATTTACGCCTTCTTGATGGCCATAAATACGGTTTTCGCCTTGTTGCTTGGCCCAACGACCATTTCCGTCCATAATGATTGCAACATGTTTGGGTATTTTTAGCGCCGCCATTGTTTTACTCATACATTATATAAAAGTACGCTTTATGCTACAAATAAATTCATTAACAAGGCCTAATCGGCATTTGGCCAACTCGCTGTTAAATATCAATACCTGTAATGTTCTGGCTTAAATGGACCTTCGGATTTAACACCAATATAATCGGCTTGATCATGCGTTAGCGTATCAATTTCGGCGCCTATTTTACCCAAATGCAAGCGGGCAACTTTTTCATCTAAAATTTTTGGTAACGTGTACACCTTTTTTTCATAGTCTGCTGCACGTGTCCAAAGTTCAATTTGGGCCAATGTTTGATTTGTAAATGAATTGCTCATTACAAAACTGGGATGACCGGTGGCGCAGCCCAAATTTACAAGTCGTCCCTCGGCAAGCACAATTATATCTTTTCCGTGGATGCTGTATTTATCAACCTGCGGCTTAATAACATCTTTTGTTGAGCCATAGTTGGCGTTTAACCACGCCATATCAATTTCTGTATCAAAATGTCCAATATTACAAACTATTGAACCATGCTTCATAGATTCAAAGTGACGGCCTACTACTATATCTTTGTTTCCGGTAGCTGTTACAATAATATCTGCTAAAGGTATCGCGCGATCCATTTTCATTACCTGATATCCATCCATTGCAGCCTGCAGCGCGCATATTGGATCAATTTCTGTAACAATAACCCTTACACCTTGTGACGATAAGGATTGTGCAGAGCCTTTCCCTACATCTCCGTATCCCGCCACTACAGCTACTTTACCAGCCATCATAACATCCGTTGCGCGGCGAATGGCATCAACTAGTGATTCCCTACATCCATATTTATTATCAAATTTTGATTTTGTAACCGAATCGTTAACATTAATTGCCGGTAACAGCAATGTGCCTTTTGCCATTCGCTCATACAATCGGTGTACGCCGGTAGTTGTTTCTTCTGACAAGCCCCGAATACCCGATGCGAGTTCGGGAAAACGATCAAAAACCATATTGGTTAAATCCCCGCCATCATCTAAAATCATATTTAAAGGTTGACGGTCTTTTCCAAACCATAAGGTTTGCTCTATGCACCAGTCAAACTCTTCAGCACTCATGCCTTTCCAGGCATACACTTGAATTCCCGCAGCAGCAATAGCCGCTGCTGCATGGTCTTGGGTTGAAAAAATATTGCAGGAGCTCCAGGTTACCTCAGCACCAAGTGCTGTAAGCGTTTCAATTAACACGGCCGTTTGAATGGTCATGTGCAAGCAGCCCGCAATACGCGCTCCGCTTAAAGGTTTTGATGCGCCGTACTCCTGGCGTAGTGCCATAAGCCCCGGCATTTCTTGCTCTGCAAGTATTATTTCTTTACGGCCCCATTCGGCTAACGCCATGTCTTTTACTTTATAAGGAAGGTATTTGGTTGGGCTCATTGTTGGCATAGATTTTGATTTTAAGCGGACAAAGATAAACCTTAAGTTTGTAATTCTCAACAAAACATGTACAAGGAGTATTGCCCTGCAGATGCTATTCAAATAGGTGTTTTAAATATCCCTGCTTTTATGCTAAAGCAAGGCCTTAATCGCAAGGCGGCCTTGCATGCTGGAAAAGCATACATAATTGAACACTGTTTAAAGCGCACCGTTGATTGGTCGTATAATGCCGAAGGCAGCCCGGTATTACATCATAAACAGGCCTATATGTCTGTTTCGCACACATCTAACATTCTTTGTGTAGCAATAAATCATAGGGGTCGCATTGGTATCGATATTGAAATTCCCCATACACGATTACAAACCGTTCGATCAAAATTTTTAAATGAAAAAGAAGCGCAAGATGCCGGCGATTCGCTGTTAAATTTATGTGCTTACTGGTGTGCTAAAGAGGCTCTGTTTAAATACCACGGAAAAAAAGGTTATTTTTTAAAATCTGATTTTACGGTGTGGGGGGCATGGCCTGCATTTAAAGGACAAATTCCTGAAACCAATACCCATATTACATTACGCGGATTTATGTTTGAAGATCATTGTTGTGTGTTTGCCTATGAAAAAAGCAGATAATTTTTTTAAAAAAAATTCAAAAGGTTTACTGGTGCTTATTGATCCGGATAAATTTAATCCCGAAACTATTTTAAATACAAATACTTCTGATGTAGCAGCGTATTTAGTAGGAGGCAGTGTGTTAAAAAAAGGTGTTACAGAAACTGTTTTAAAAGCCCTAAAGACACTAAGCTCAAAACCGGTTTTCATTTTTCCCGGAGATGAAACACAGCTTGCAAAACCTGCACATGGTATATTATTTCCCATTCTTATTTCGGGACGCAATGCTGACTATTTAATTGGTAAACATGTGCTTATGGCACCACAATTGGATGTTTTAAAATTACCTGTAATTCCTATGGCCTATATATTGCTTTCGGGAGGTAAACGGTCTGCAACCGAACGGGTATCCAATACGCTCCCTCTGGCTATGGCACCATTAACTGAATTACAACATACAGTCAGGGCCGCATATTATTTAGGTTACCGGTTATTGTATTTAGAGGCCGGAAGCGGGGCTAAAAACAGTATTCCCGCAAAAGTCATTCAATGCGTTCGGCGCATTTGGCCCCATCCGCTGATTGTTGGCGGGGGGATACGAAATAAATCTAAAATTAAAGCCGCATTTCATGCAGGGGCTGATTGGGTTGTAATTGGTACGGCTCTTGAGAAAAATCCTATGTTTGTAAAGAAATTGCTGCCTTTAAACATGTAGTACTATGAAGCTCATCGTTATTACTAGCTCTAAATCCATCCCGGATGAACCCAAGCTCCTTACTGAAATGTTTGAAGCCGGGCTTCCATGTTTACACATGCGAAAACCCAGGCTAAGCACTAAAGAAATGCAAGCGCTTATTGAAGCTATTCCTGCGGTATTTCACAACCGTATAATGCTGCATAGTCACCATGAACTGGCATTAAAATATAAATTACGCGGTATTCACTTAAGTCGTGTTCATTTATCAAAACGCTTACGGTATTGGTGGATCCGCTTTAGGCTTAAAATGCATTTTGGACATATCGCTAAAAGCCGTTCCTATTCAAGGCTGCAACAGGTTTATCAGCATGAAGACCGTATTTACGATTATTATTTTTTACGTACCATTTTTGATACGATGACAGGTAAGTTATACGGCGGTTATTTTGAGGAGGGACTTCGTTCTGCAAATGAAAAAAGCAACAAAATACTTGTAGCGCGGGGCGGCACACGCCTTAACAGCATTGCATATGCTCATGCCCTGGGGTTTAAAGGCATTGCATACCATTCTTTTATTTGGAAGTCCGAAACACCGGTTCAACAAGTGATTACGCTTTTAAATGCGTTTCGAGAGCAAAGCCTCGTCATCGAGTAAATGAATATTCCCGTGCATGTTGTTTTAGATGTGTGTGCGCTATGTACCGGATTTGCGGGCGTTTGGTTAACCGCAAAACAACATATAGGGTGCTGGCCGGCAGGAATTGTTTCGGTTTGCATTCAGGGCTTTCGTTTTTTTCAATCGGAGTTGTATGCCGATGCAGCATTACAAATGCTGTTTGTTGTAATGGGGGTTTACGGCTGGATATACTGGAAAGCCCCAAATAAAAAAATTAAAATTAAATGGCCCTTAGTATTTTCAAACTTCATGTATGTATGCATTGCCGCAATGCTCTTTTGGATATTACTTTATAAAGTACTCATATTTTTAAATGGTGCGCGGCCTATACTAGACAGCGGCTTAACCGTATTAAGCCTGGTAGCAACAGGATATACTATTTTGAAGCATAAATTAACATGGCCGCTTTGGATTGGCATAGACACGCTTTATGTAGTTTTGTTTGCAATTCAAAATCTTTGGTTTTATAGTGTCTTATATCTTTTGTACACCCTGCTGGCCATTTACGGCCTTATATCATGGCGAGCCCAAAAACCCTAAAAATTGCCATAGTTGGCCCTGAAAGCAGTGGCAAAACCGAGCTTTGCAAGGTGTTGTCATCACATTTTAAACGACCCTGGGTTGCCGAATATGCCCGTAAGTATTTTGAACGCTTTAAGCCCGACCATTACGATCAGGAATTACTGGTTTCATTATTACGCGAACAAATGCGCATAGAATCTGACATTTCAGAAAAAAATTCCATGGTTTTTTGTGATACCGCGCCTATTAACTTTGTGGTTTGGTCTAAATTTAGATTTGGTGACGTACATCCCGAAATTTTAAATCTTTTTAAAACCCATACCTATTGGTTTACCTTAGTTCTTAAACCTGATTTATCATGGGTAGATGATGGTATTCGCATTAATCCTGATGACCGACATGAAGTATTTGAAGCACACTGCAAATACTTAACGGCCTCCGCCATGCCATTTGGAATTGTAAGCGGATGGGGCGTGTCCAGATTACATTCTGCGCTAAACCTTCTTAAATCGGTTCTCCCCGCAAACAAATCCTATTAAATTCGACTGAAGTTACCGGAACCACGCTCAATCGATTTCGCCGTAGCAGTTCCATGGATTTAAGTGTAGAATCTGTTTTAATATCATGCAGGGTTACGGGTGTTTTAAATGCCTTATACGGACGGAGGTCCACAACCGACCAGTCGCCATCAACGGCGGTGGAATCGGGATACGCCGTTTTAACTATTTGTGCGATGCCCATAATTGCTTTATCTTCATTACTATGATAAAACAAAGCCAAATCGCCTTTTTGCATGGCTCTTAAGTGGTTGCGGGCCTCGTAATTTCGAACCCCGTCCCATGGGGTCCGTTTATCGGCTATAAATTGCGCCCAACTGTATTTAAATGGTTCTGATTTTACTAACCAATATTGCATTTTTACAAATAACGCATTAATTTTTTTACTCTACGTTAAAAAAGCCCTAAATTTGCGCCCGAAATTAGCCATGTTGAATTTGCGTCTAACAATTTTATTTTCGATACTATGCTGGAGTTTGCGTGTTTCTGCCACTCCATCCGTAACAGATTCGGCCACAGCAAAAAAAGATAAAGTTAACATTGCAGAAGTTGCTTTTGAACATATTTTAGATGCCCACTCTTGGCATTTATGGGGAGCTGGGCATGATGCGTTAGCCATTCCTTTACCCGTAATTTTAAAAACCGAATCGGGATGGCAATTTTTTATGTCTTCGGCCTTTCATCATGACACCCACGGCGCCTATGTTGTTGAAATTAATGGTACACGTTTAATTAATTATAAAGAAACCATTTATTATGCCTCTGAAACGGCCAATGCGCATGGTTCATACATTTCAGAGCGTGTAAACAATGGTAAAACTGAGCTCACCAATGCCAAGCCCTTAGACCTATCTATTACCAAAAACGTTGCCCAATTATTTTTGGCTATGGGTGTTTTACTGTATGTTTTTATAGCAATGGCCCGATCGTATGCAAATCATGGAATTTATACATCACCAAAAGGAAAACAATCGCTTTTAGAACCTTTGATTGTTTTTGTACGTGATGATATAGCAAAAACAAATATCGGAAACCGAAGCGAGCGCTTTGTCCCGTATTTATTAACGGTGTTTTTTTTAATATTAATTAATAATATTTTTGGCTTAATTCCTATTGGCGCTAATGTTACCGGAAACATTGCCTTTACATTTGTTTTGGCAACCATCACTTTAATTGTCACCAATGTAAATGGAAATTCCCATTACTGGAAACATATATTGCTTCCTAAGCCGCTTTACCTTTGGCCGATATTAATGCCCATTGAACTGGTTGGTATTTTTACAAAGCCCTTTGCTTTAATGATACGTTTGTTTGCAAACATGACTGCTGGCCACATTATTGTAATTAGTTTGGTTGGTCTCATTTTTGTTTTTGAATCCCTTTGGATATCTCCTATTTCAGTTGCGTTTGCATTATTTATAGATGTGTTAGAATGTCTTGTAGCACTTTTACAGGCTTATATTTTTACACTACTTACGGCATTGTTCATTGGTTCGGCTGTTGCAGATCATAACAACGACGGCGTACATAATGATGAAGATGAAAAACTTTTAAACCCCTCACACTAACCAATAAAAACCAAAAAACCATGACTGGAAGTATCGCAGCAATCGGAGCAGGTCTCGCCGCAGTTGGCGCCGGGATCGGAATCGGACAAATCGGTGGACACGCAATGGATGCCATTGCACGCCAACCGGATGCTTACTCAAAAATTCAAACCACAATGATTATTGCCGCAGCCCTTGTTGAAGGCGTTGCGCTTTTTGCTGTTGTAGTTGCATTGATGTAAGACCATTTCCCGGTTTATACTTGTGTATAAACCGGGATTTTTTAAATTTAATTATATGTTTGTATTAGGATCGTTAATAACCCCCGGAGTAGGTTTGATTTTTTGGACCTCTGTGGTTTTTTTACTGCTTTTATTTTTATTGGGCAAGTTTGCATGGAAGCCTATTTTAAATGCCATTAAAACACGTGAAGAGCATATAAAAGATGCCTTATCGAGTGCCGAAAAAGCGCTTCGTGATATGCGCGAATTACAATCTAATAACGATAAAATTTTGCAGCAGGCCCGTGCCGAACGCGATGCCCTTTTAAAAGAAGCGCGCGCCACAAAAGACAGCATCATAGCCGAAGCTAAAACCAAGGCGCAAGAAGACGCCATGCGAATTGTAGAAGCGGCATGTGAATTAATTGAAAATGAAAAAAATCAAGCGCAAGACGAATTACGGAAACAAGTTGCGCAATTGTCTATAGAAATTGCCGAAAAGGTACTTCGTCAGGAGCTAAAATCTGCTTCCAAACAGATGGAATTTGTAAAACAAGAAAGCGATCGTATACGCCTATCATGATTGTAGCCGAAAGATATGCCAAAGCACTATTGCAATTAGGACTTGAGCGGAATGCGCTTAAAGCCTTAGATGCTGATGTATCCATCCTTCAAGATACCTTTACGGCATCTCGTGATTTACAGCTGTTTATTCAGAGTCCTGTGATTTCTTCACAAAAAAAACAAAATGTTTTTACTGCTTTGTTTAAAGAGCAGCTATCCGCATTGGGATTACAATTTGTTTTACTTGTAACCCGACAGCGCAGAGAGTCTTTTTTACCTCAAATTATTCAGGCATTTTCATCGCTGCACCTAAAGCATCAAGGTATTGAGCGTGTTGAAGTGCTTACAGCTGCAGCATTAGATGATGCCGCGCGCCTAAACCTTCAAAAAGTTATTCATGCTACATGGGGAAATGCAACTCTCATGAAAGAACGCATACAACCCGATATAATAGGTGGTTTTATTATTCGCCAAGGCGACCGACAGTGGGACCACTCTATTGCGCGTGAACTTAAATCAATTCGTAAACAATTAATGACCAAAAACTAAATATTATGGCTGGAATTAAACCTGCAGAAGTGTCTGCAATTCTTCGTCAACAATTAAGCGGACATCAATCAGAAGCTGAACTCGAAGAAGTAGGAAGTGTATTACAAGTGGGTGACGGTATTGCCCGCATTTTTGGATTGTCTAAGGTACAGTCTGGAGAACTCATTGAATTTGAAAACGGTTTAAAAGCCATTGCCTTAAACCTTGAAGAAGACAACGTAGGGGCTGTACTTTTAGGTTCTGGCGAAGGCATACGCGAGGGTTCAACATGTAAGCGTACCAAACGGATTGCCTCGCTCCGCGTTGGAGAAGGGATGCTTGGTCGGGTTGTAAACACGTTAGGCGAACCCATAGATGGTAAAGGACCCATACAGGGTACAACATATGAAATGCCTATTGAACGTAAAGCCCCGGGCGTTATTTACCGTCAACCCGTAAACGAACCGCTTCAAACCGGCATAAAAGCAATTGATGCCATGATTCCCATTGGCCGCGGACAGCGTGAATTGGTAATTGGCGATCGTCAAATTGGTAAAACGGCTGTTTGTATTGATACAATTATTAATCAAAAAGAATTTTATGCTGCTGGTAAACCCGTGTATTGCATTTATGTGGCCATTGGTCAAAAAGCATCTACAGTTGCCAATGTGGTGCGTGTGTTAGAAGAAAACGGGGCCATGCCGTATACTGTAGTAGTAGCCTCAAATGCTGCTGATCCTGCGCCTATGCAATTTTATGCGCCTTTTTCTGGTGCTGCTATAGGTGAATTTTTTAGAGATACCGGCCGGCCGGCCCTCATTGTATTTGATGATCTTTCTAAACAAGCTGTTGCCTATCGTGAAGTTTCATTATTATTACGTCGCCCTCCGGGACGTGAGGCTTATCCGGGTGATGTGTTTTATCTGCACAGCCGCTTGCTTGAACGTGCTGCAAAAATTAATGCTTCTGATGAGATTGCTCGTAATATGAACGATTTGCCAGAATCTATCCGTCCACTCGTTAAAGGTGGAGGGTCACTAACGGCACTTCCAATTATTGAAACGCAGGCCGGTGACGTTTCTGCTTACATTCCAACAAATGTTATTTCTATTACCGATGGTCAAATCTTTTTAGAATCCAATTTATTTAACTCCGGTATTCGTCCGGCTATTAACGTGGGTATATCCGTATCACGCGTTGGAGGGAATGCCCAAATTAAATCTATGAAAAAGGTTGCCGGTACCTTAAAACTTGATCAGGCGCAATACCGTGAACTTGAAGCCTTTTCAAAATTTGGATCTGATTTAGATGCAGCAACTAAAGCAGTATTAGACAAAGGTTCACGCAATACTGAAATTTTAAAACAAGGACAGTTTTCACCGCTTCGTGTAGAACAGCAAATTGCTATTATTTATTTAGGAACAAAAAATCTTTTACGTCAAGTTCCGGTAAACAAAGTACGTGATTTTGAACAGGCTTTTTTAGATCGCATGGAGCGTCAGTTTAAATCGACGCTTGACGAACTTAAAACCGGACAATATACGGATGCCATAACCACAGTTTTAGAACAATGTGCTAAAGATTTAATTGGTTCATACGCTGCATAAAATTTACATAGAATGCCCAGCTTAAAAGAGGTTCGAAATAAAATTGTATCGGTTAGCTCAACCATGCAAATTACTTCAGCCATGAAAATGGTTAGTGCTGCAAAATTAAAACGTGCTCAAGATGCGGTAATTCAAATGCGGCCTTATGCCCAGCGCTTAAAAGCCATCATGGAAAATGCATCTGCAGGTATGGACGCAAATGAAAACCGTTACATCCGAAAATCGAAACAAGGACCTGTTCTTATTATTCCCATTTCATCAAATCGTGGTCTTGCAGGTGCCTTTAATACGAATATAATTAAAAAAACGCATGCGTTAATTCGCGAAACATTTGATGGGCGTGAAATAACGGTTTTACCTATTGGAAAAAAAGTTCACGATGCGTTTCGTAAAACACGATTTGTAATTTCTGGTCAAGACTTGCCGCATCATAATAATGAACTTATTGATCGTTTAAATTATTCTAAAACCTCTGAATTTGCGCAACGCATCATTAACGTGTTTTTAAGTAAACAATTTGATGAGGTAGTTTTGGTTTACAATCAGTTTAAAAATGCAGCGGTACAAATCACTGTAAATGAAACCTTGTTGCCATTTGATATTAAAACATCTGCCGAAAAATCAAGTTCAGTTAATGCAGATTATATCTTTGAGCCAGATCCGGCGTACCTTATTCAAGAGTTAATTCCCAGGGCGTTAAAAACGCAACTGTACAAAGCGTTATTAGATTCTCAAGCATCTGAGCACGGCGCTCGAATGACGGCCATGCATAAAGCCACAGATAACGCAAAATCAATGCTTACGGAATTAAAAATCAGCTATAATAAAGCGCGTCAAGCTAGTATCACAAAAGAAATTTTAGAAATTGTGGGCGGTGCAGAAGCCTTAAACGGTTAACAACTATTTATTACATATTTCTACGCAACCAATCTTCAGGATTGAGTGTTTTTTGCGATTTCCAAATTTGAAAGTTCATGGCATAACGATTTTCGTGTGAACTAAATAATATGTTGCCCAAAACTTGTTTTGGTTTTATATATTGGCCCACACTAACGGTTATTTGGTCTAAATTACAATATACACTCAGATATTCCCCATGACGAATAATCACTAAGCTTCCTCCTGAAGGTGAAGCCGCTATGCTGGTAACTTCCCCCGAAAAAATTGCGCGCGCCTTTGTACCTTCTAACACACAAAGTTCAATACCGTTATTAGTCATCATAAAGCCTTTAATGGCGGGGTGTTCATGGGTACCGTACGATTCGCAAACAACACCCCGTTCTACCGGCCATGGTAAAATCCCTTTATTGGATATAAACTCTTTACTTAATGCCAGTTCCTGCGCATCAAATATTTCACGCTGGGGGGCTTGTTTAGTTTTAGATTTTAGTACCGCGGGAGATTCGGATTTTTCTTGTGTTTTTTGGCGCTTTGCCATTTCGCGTTCAATTAAACGTTTAATTTCAGATTGCAAGCGAATTGCCGTTTTACGTTTTTGTTCAAGTTCTTTTTTAACGGCCTTTTCCTTGCGTTGTAATTCTGTAACAGCCATCTGTTTATCATTTTTTTCAACATTTAATTTTGATTTTTCGTGCTCTTCAGATGACTTTAAACGGGCTTTTTCGTTCAGCTGTGTGTGAATTACCGCAATGGTTTTGTTTAATTGTAATTTGGTACGTTTTAATTCTTCGCCTTGATTATGGCGAATGAGCGCCAGTTGTTGAATGTACTTATAACGATATAATGCCTGTTGAAACGATTCTGCATTAAGCAAAAATAAAAAGAAATGAAATTTATAGTTGTCTTTTTGAGCTCTTAATACCGACTGTATATAAAGGGATTTGATGTTTTTATAATGCATTGTTAAACGCTGCTCTTCCGCGCGGTTTTTATCCATGTCGGCATTAAGTTGATTTATATCTTGTGAAATCGTTTGAATAAGCGCATTACGCTTTTCAATTTTTATATTAAGCGCCACAATTTCACTTAGGGAATGCTTTTTATTTTTTTTAATTTGTTGTACTTGTTTATTTAACAATTCAATTTCTGCATTTAATTTTGAGCGGCGTTCTTCAAGTTGCAATTTATTTGTGCCTGAGCTGTGTTGCGCCAGTGCATGGTTAAAAATACCAATACACAAAATTAAAAAACACTTATTGTTGAATTTTTGGATAAATACGATCATACCCTTTTGGCACTGAAACAGCTTTTAAATTACTCTCCAGTGGTTCCATACGAACATAATCAATTTTTATACGTAATACCTGAGGCGCATTTACTTCAATATCAACATGCTGGGGTGCAAAATTATACCCCATGGTTTTAAAATTAGAGTACCCGATTTTTAGACTTCGCTGTGTTTTGGGGTCTTGAATTTCATTTTTAACAATTTTAAAATTTAAATGATTTACTGTTAAAATTTGAAAGAACGTATAGGGGTTTAAATTTCCAGAATTTATTTTCTTCCATTTACGTTTTCGTTCCGTGCTTAACATATAGGTACATGAATCCCGATTAACAAATGCGTGCAGGCGTTTTTCATCTTCATTAAAAGCAGCGCTGTTACCAAATAGCAAAGCCTGTAATAAATCAAAATCCAGTTCTGTATTAAACCAGCGATTAAGCTCTGAAACATCTTCGCGTAAATACGTTTTTTCAATATAATTTACCATAATAACAGAATCGCGGCTAATCCATAATTTTGCTATGTCAATGCCCAGCAGGTATTGAATATGTAAAAACATAGAGCTGTCGGGAATCCATCGGATTTTAACATCTAATTCATGTTGTGTAGATTCGCTTTGCAGCGTAATATCGGCTTTACATTGTAAACCACTTGTTTTTAATTCATTATCACTAATATGTTTTGATAGCTTTTTTTCATTTAACCATAACACATTGCATTTTGAACCAGCAATAATGCTATCGCGTGGTTGTAATTTATTTGAATGCGATGGTTTTGAAAATTGACATGCATATAAACTAAGTGTGCCTATTATAATAACAGCCATCTTATATAAGGCATTTAAAACCCCATGACTTTTTACAGATTCTGAGCTTTTATTTTGCATGTGGCCTAATTTGTTCCATTATTTTAAATCGTAAATCGGTGTCGGCATGTTGAATGCGGCGCTGGAATATGGCATCATATTGAGCGTTTTGACTCAGGTATTCTAGTGCTACATTAAACGGTATGTCCCAGTTGGATTTTGTCCATAGTGACAGTGCGGCCTGTTGCAGTGCATTTAATGCCGGTTCATTATTGCGCAAGGATTCGTAAATACTTTCTATTAAAAAGCCCAATGCGTGTTCGGGGTACAGTTCCTTAAATTGCTTTAAGTTACGCAGTGCAAGATCTAAAGAATGTGTTTCTAAATGATACAGTGCGCTCCAAAGCGCATGTTCGCCTTTTTTTTTAGTGTCCAATATATTGGCATTATTCGATAACTCATTTAAGATCTCTGAACATTCTTTTAATCGATTTAATAATGCGCAGGCTCTAATTTGATAAAAGCCGGTTAGGCTCAATTCGGGAAACTGCTGTTTTATATATTTACTGTGTATATACAAGGAGTCCGATAGGCGTTTTTCCTGTTCCTGTTGTAAAAATGATATTGCTGTAGAAGCTGTTAACTTATCCTGATACATCCATTGAACAAGCATTTCGTATGGCAGGCCCATTTTAAATGCCTTGTGCTGCATGTCTGCTTTTACTTTTAAATCAGAGGCTTTGTTTATATAGGGAAGTATCCATTTTTGTTGCAATTGTTCTTTGGAAACAATAGACTCCAGCTGCACATAGAGCATGTTCCATTCATTGATATTACAATATTGTAAAAAATCTTGATAAAAGCCTTCTGCAAAATTATTTTGACCTACACGTATTGCATCTATCATCAATATAGCCAACGCTTTAGCTGAATTAGGCTGTATTTTTAAAATGGAATTGCAAACGCGTACAAGATTTTTAGAATCGTTTATCCGCTCATAAGATTCGGCTAAAGCTATCCATACGGGAATATCCCCTGGAAAATTTTGCGAAGCCGTTTCAAGTATAATTAAGGCTTCATTGTAACGACGCAATGTTTTTAACAGTCCGGCCTGAATACAAAGGGTCTGTGGATCACTGCCATTTTTTAAATTCCACTCGCGGCATTCTTCCAGGGCCTGATTAAAAGCGCCTTGTTTGATTGCGCTCATAAAAAATTTATCTCTAAACGCCACGTCGTTTGGAAATCTACGGCACAAATCTTTTAATACACGCAGGTGCTGTTTACGATCTGTTATTGTCGATTCCAAGCAACGTGCATATTCTATTTGATTGGGTTGTAATCGAAACGCCATTACGGCATGGTAAAAAGCAGCTGTAGGCTGATTCATCTGGTTTCGCAAGCATGCCAATTGGTAATGCACCTGTGAATTATACGGTTGTATTTGTAAACAGACCTCCAGGCGTTGGGCCGCATTTCCAAAATCGTCCTGTAGCCGCATGGAAACGCCACTCATATACATGTCTAAAAATGTATAGGCACTAACCTGCTGCGGGTTTTTAAATAGTTGGCACGACGCCATTGCAATTAATAAGAAACTCGCAATCCTCAGTTTACGCATATTAAATGGTAAAATCCGAATAGTCGCTGCAATTGAGTTCAGAAAATGATCCTTGAACGGCGGCATGCTTTCCTATAATGCTGGCATTTAAACTACAGGATTCTACTTTGGCCTCCTGCTGAACGATGCTGTTTTGAATGTGCGCTTTATATATTCGGCTGCCTTTACCAATACTTACGTGTGGACCAATAATAGAATGTTCAATTTCAACATTAGAACCTATAAAACACGGAGAAATAATAACACTGTTTTTTATTTTAGCATCGGCCGAAATTAGTCGGGGATTATGTGTGTCATAATCCAATATACGACGATTTGTATGTAATGTGGCGTTTTTGTTACCACAATCTAGCCATTCGCTTACTTTGCCGGGTACAAATTTAAGCCCCTGTGATTTTAAATCAGACAAAGCATTGGTTAACTGAAATTCACCTTTCTCTTTAATATTATGTTCTATTAAATGCGAAATAGCATTTTTTAACCGCTCACCATCTTTAAAAAAATAAATGCCTATAATAGCCAGTTTACTTATTGGTTTTGTTGGTTTTTCTACAAAGTCATCAATAAACCCTTGGGGATCCAGCGTAACTACTCCAAACTGACTCGGATCTTCAATTTCATGAACCCATATAACTCCCTCTTCAGAAGCGTTCATGGTAAAATCGGCTTTAAATAAAGTATCCGCAAATGCCACAACAACTTTGCCTTTAAGCGATGCCTTGGCACACCAAATCGCATGTGCGGTTCCCAAGGCCTCTTCTTGGTAATATATTGTTCCCTCGGCGCCTTCAGATTTTGCAATGCGTAAAAGGTCTTGTTCAACTTCTGCACCAAAATCGGGTCCAATGATATACGCGATTTCACTTACCGCTTCACCGCAAACTTTTACAATATCTTCCACCAAACGCTGTACAATAGGCATGCCTGCAACCGGAATTAAGGGTTTTGCAGTAGTCAAGGTATGGGGGCGCATACGTTTCCCCTTACCGGCCATAGGAATAATGATTTTCATATACCTGTTTTCAAATGGTAAAAATAAGATAAATTAGATGTTTTATGGCACGAAAACGCTATTACATTGCTTGCATCCCTAAAGAGCCCCTGTATAATCAAATTTTTGAAGAACAGCGGTATTTGCAAACCGCATATGGTTTAAAAGCTATGTTTAACAGCCCTCCCCACATAACCTTACACCGCCCTTTTGAATGGGAAGAACATAAAGAGGACGTGTTAATGCAAATGTTAGGTTCATTTAAGCTAAATGCCCCCATAGATCTTAAACTAAATGGCTATGGCGGTTTTCCAAAACGCGTATTTTATATACGGGTAGCGCCCTGTGATATACTTAACGAAACGTATTTTATGTTACGGAGTCATGTTCGTATTAATTTAGGACTTACTAACGAATTTTCAAATGCATACGGTTTTAAACCGCACATAACCCTCGCCTTTCGTGATTTAAAACCAAGGCAATACGATGCCATCATTACAGAATTCGCAAATAAGGTTTTTGCCGCAACCTTTCATGTCAACGAATTATCGCTATTAAAACACCATACGGTTTGGACTTCCATTTATACCTTTGGTAATCCAAAAACACATTCCTTATAATGTCAACCGTCGCTTTTAAGTCTATAGAAGCATATCATGCGCAGTTTCCGCAAGAGGTTAAAACGCGATTACAAAAGTTATTTCAAATATTACAACAAGAACTCCCCGGGGCTGAAATTTGTTTTAAGTATAATATGCCCACATTCCGTTATACAAAAAATGTTGTGCATTACGCAGCTTTCACTGCTCATATCGGATTTTATCCTACACCTAAACCCATTTTGTTTTTTAAAAATGAATTATCAACGTTTAAAACATCCAAAGGGGCCATTCAATTTCAGCATAATCAGCCCATGCCTTGGGAATTAATTAAAACCATTGTACGCTACAGGCTAAAGCAGGTTTAATGCCTAAATTTAATACCGAGTCACCTATATAAGTATATTATTTACGATAAAGATTCATTAAATAATCTTAAATAGAATAGCGTTTAAGATTGCGTATGAACCTTTTACTTAATACCTTTGTTGTTCTTAAACTACCCTATGGCACAATACAAGTCCTTATTTTCCGGTTCTGTGGGTCAAAAATTTACCATGGGTTTAACCGGTTTATTTTTAATCCTATTTTTAATTGTTCATGTGAGCCTTAACAGTTTAATTTTTTTAAACGATGGAGGTGCTTCATTTAATGCCGGTGCGCATTTTATGTCGCATAATCCCTTAATTCGTGTTTTAGAAATTGGCCTCTTTGCTGGTTTAATTATCCACATTGTTCAGGCTTTGCGTTTAACCCTAAAAAATAAAAAGGCACGCCCCTTAGACTATGCCGTTAATGGTGGAAAATTTAATAGTACATGGTACTCCCGGTCTATGGGTATTTTAGGGTCCTTGTTATTACTTTTTTTAATTATTCACTTGGCAAACTTTTGGTTACCCACAAAACAAGCATTAATTAAAAATACAGAACACAACACCTATACAAACCTTAAACAAGTATTTGAAAAAGGGTATATTGTAGCCCTCTACTTGTTAGGAGTAGCAAGCTTGTTTTATCATCTTTTACATGGCTTTCAGTCGGCTTTTCAAACGCTGGGTTTAAACCATAAACGGTATACGCCCCTAATTCGTAAAGCCGGTTTTGGATTCTCTGTTTTGGTTTGCGCGCTTTTTGCTGCCATGCCCATTGCGTTGCATTTTAATATTTTAGACTAACCCTATGTCTTCTACTCCCCGTATCGACTCCAAAATTCCTACTGGTCCACTTGAGCAAAAATGGACCATGTACCGTTCAACTGTTCCGCTTGTAAATCCAGCTAATAAACGCAATCTGGAAGTTATTGTGGTTGGATCTGGCTTAGCGGGTTCATCCGCCGCAGCGTCCCTGGCTGAAATGGGATATAAAGTAAAAGTATTATGTTTTCAAGATTCCCCCAGGCGTGCGCATAGTATTGCAGCTCAGGGCGGTATTAATGCTGCAAAAAATTATCAAAATGATGGCGATAGTGTTTACCGCTTATTTTACGATACTATCAAAGGTGGTGATTACCGGGCCCGTGAAGCTAACGTATACCGACTTGCGGAAGTTTCCACTCACATCATTGATCAATGTGTAGCACAGGGCGTGCCCTTTGCCCGAGAATACGGTGGCACGTTAAGTAACCGATCGTTTGGAGGAACGCAGGTGCAGCGTACGTTTTATGCAGCCGGACAAACAGGGCAACAACTATTACTTGGTGCATACAGTGCCCTTCAGCGTCAAGTTGGTATGGGCAGCGTTCAGCTTTTAGCGCGTCATGAATTGCTGGATGTAGTTGTAATTGATGGTAAATGCCGTGGTATAATTGCACGAAATTTAATTAGCGGGGCTTTAGAGCGGCATTTTGGTCATGCCGTGTTATTATGCACTGGAGGCTATGGAAATGTATTTTATTTATCTACCAATGCCATGGGCAGCAATGTGACTGCGGCCTGGAAAGCGCACAAAAAAGGTGCTTTATTTGCTAATCCATGTTTTACACAAATTCATCCAACCTGTATTCCCGTTAGTGGCGATCATCAGTCCAAACTTACCTTAATGTCAGAATCATTGCGTAATGACGGTCGTATTTGGGTGCCAAAAGCAAAGGGCGATTCTCGTAAACCTAATGATATTCCTGAAGACGAGCGCGATTATTATTTAGAACGTCGGTATCCGGCTTTTGGAAATTTGGTGCCCCGAGATGTTGCAAGTCGTGCAGCTAAAGAACGTTGCGATGCCGGATTTGGAGTAGGTGCAAGTAAAATGGCAGTTTATCTAGATTTTGCAGCTAATACAGAACGTTATGGACGTGTAGAAGCCAATAAATTAGGGCTTCAAAACCCCAGTAAATCAGATGTTATGCGCCTGGGTCGGGCTGTTGTTAAAGAAAAATACGGCAACTTGTTTGATATGTACAAACAAATTACTGGAGAAGATCCCTACGAGGTACCCATGCGAATTTACCCTGCTGTACACTATACTATGGGTGGATTATGGGTAGACTATAATCTTATGACAAATATTCCGGGATTATATGCATTGGGTGAAGCTAATTTTAGTGATCATGGCGCTAACCGACTTGGCGCATCGGCTCTAATGCAAGGATTGGCTGATGGATATTTTGTAATTCCATATACCATTGGTGCATACCTGTCTGGTGAAATTAAAACCAAGGCCATTGCTACAGACCATGATGCTTTTGTAAAAGCTGAAGCACAAGTACAAGAACGCATTCAAAAGCTTATGTCGATAAAGGGCAAGCGCTCTGTGGATTATTTTCATAAACGTTTAGGAAAAATTATGTGGGATGAATGTGGCATGGCGCGAAACAAAACCGGATTAACGTCCGCCATTGAAGCTATTAAAGCCCTGCGTGCTGAATTTTGGTCTGATGTGCGCATACCAGGTGATGCTATGAATTTTAATCCAGAATTGGAAAAGGCCGGACGTGTTGCTGATTTTTTAGAGCTTGGGGAATTGATGTGTATCGATGCCTTAAATCGTGAAGAAAGTTGTGGCGGACATTTCCGTGAAGAATATCAAACCGAAGAGGGTGAAGCGCTTCGTCAGGATGAAACCTTTTCATACGTTGCGGCATGGGAATATAACGGTGACAGCGCGTATACGCTTTATAAAGAAGAACTTCAATACGAAAATATTAAAATCGCACAACGCAGTTATAAATAATAAACGCATATGTCTAACGGCACAATGAATTTAACACTTAAAGTATGGCGGCAAAATAATGCCACCGAACGTGGACGCTTTGAAACCTACAATGCCCAAAATATCTCTCCAGACATGTCCTTTCTGGAAATGATTGATGTGGTTAATGAACACTTAATTCAAGAAGGCAAAGACCCTATTGCATTTGATCACGATTGTCGTGAAGGCATTTGTGGTATGTGCAGCATGTATATTAATGGCCGTCCCCATGGTCCAAAACAAGGGGTTACCACTTGCCAGTTGCATATGCGAAGTTTTAAAAACGGTGATACAATTGTTGTAGAACCATGGCGCAGCGCAGCATTTCCGGTAATCAAAGATTTGGCCGTTAACCGTTCTTCTTTTGACCGAATTATGTCTGCTGGTGGATTTATTTCAGTTAATACAGGCAATGCAAAAGACGCAAATACGATTCTGATTCCAAAAGACGATGCCGATTTGGCTTTTGATGCAGCAGCATGTATCGGTTGCGGGGCTTGTGTTGCAGCTTGTAAAAATGCCAGTGCGATGCTTTTTGTAAGCGCTAAAGTTTCTCAGCTTGCGCTATTACCTCAGGGCCAGGTTGAGCGCCAGGCGCGTGTATTAAATATGGTAAAGCAAATGGATGCTGAAGGATTTGGAAATTGCACCAATACGGGAGCTTGTGAAGCAGAATGCCCTAAAGGAATTTCTATTGAAAATATTGCCCGAATGAATCGTGAATACTTAAAAGCCAGTATGGATTAAGCTTCGTGTTTTATGGTATTTAAAACAATGCGCATAATGGTTCCTTTTTGAACCTGAGAATGCTTAACATCAATCTTACCTTTATGGTAGGTTTCAATAATCCGTTTCGATAAACTCAATCCTAAACCCCATCCACGAGTTTTGGAACTATATCCCGGTTTAAAAATCCTATTAAAATCTTTTCGTGCAATCCCTTTACCGGTATCCATAATTTCAATTACCGCTTGGTTATTAAAATTATGTAATGTAATGCCAATCGTGCCCTTTCCGTTCATTGCATCTATGGCATTTTTAATTACATTTTCAAATACCCAATCTAAGAGTGCTGTTGTGCCCATTATAAAAATTGGTATTTGTGGAATTTCAATATTATAAATAATGTTTTTAGAGCTTCGTGGTTTTAAGTATAATACGGTTTCATGTAGCAGCACATTTAAATTTAAAGGCTGGTGTTGTGGTTGGGACCCAATTTTACCAAAGCGTTCTGAAATTGTAGTTAAACGTTTTAAGTCTTGTTCCATCCCCTGTAATACCAAATGATCTGCTGTGGTTTTTAAATTTTCATGCCAGGCCATTAATGAAGAAATTGGGGTGCCCAACTGATGTGCAGTTTCTTTACTCATACCAACCCAAACTAAATTTTGTTCAGCTTTTCGTGCGGTATTAAAAAACAAATAGGCTATTGCTATAAATAAAGCAATTCCGGCAAACTGAAAAAATGGAAAGTATCGTAGATTGCGAATCCAGTGGGGTTCTGCAAAATACACATTGTATGCCGTGCCATTTTCTAAATTCAATAAAATGGGCGGGTATTGTTCTGAACATGCGCTAATGGTTTTTTGTAAATAGCTTTTGTTTTTAAAATCAGTGCTGTCTTTGGAATTACTACATGAAATTAATTTCCCGTTTATATCTGTTAAAATAACCCGGGTATCGCTGCTGCTTACAGCTAATTTTTGAAATGATAATATTAACTGGTCAAAGACACGCTGAATATCCGTAAACAGCCTGCTGTCATTGTAATATAAATATCCTTTTTGATTTTTATAAAATTGAATTTCTAAAGGCTTGTATTTTAATTTCATAATGCTACGTTGGTTTTTTAGGTAGCTTGTATCATTTAAAGAATCTGCATTTAAATTTCGAGCTGTTAATTCCCCTTGTGCATTTTCCAGTATAACCGGTACAGTTGTATTATCTTGTAACACTTTTAAAATAAATTCATAGTCAATACTGATGTTTGTTGCGCTAATGGCTTTGGTGGCTTCGGCATACAAGAGTGCTTTTTTTCGTTCTTCTGTTTGAATGTCTTTAAATAATTTTGCAGCAAAATGTATTAAGTCGGCACGTTGCTGTATGGATGCTGCCCAAATGTGTACTTTTTGTTGTTCTTTTGTAATTAATGTTTTAACTAAAAAATGCGTGTAGCCAAACGAAACCAGAACAATAACAATGCCCAAAACAGCAAGAATAAATTTCCAACTTAATTTTTTAATATAAATACTCACTATTTAAAGGTACTGTAATATTATAAACAATATTATTTAAAAATCATCGCCATTGTCTGCGGGCTCTGTTTGTTCGCTATCGCGATGCATGGCGTTTCGTTTGGTTTTTGATTTGGGCATCTCAAATTCTAAAGTTTCATTTACAGGTTTAGAATGTATCGGTTTTAGGCTGTCTTTAACCCGTTGTAATAAATGTATTACGTTATTTTGAATCCCATTTTCATAGGGTTGGGCGGTTTGAAAATTTAAAGATTCATGTTCCCGGTCCCATCGCACCAACGGACGATTCAATGTTCCTGAAATTAATAATGCGGTTCCAAATGATTTGGTTTTTTCTCGGGTTTTAAATTTTGATAATGGATTTTTTATTTTGTTAAATAAAAGTTCGGTAAGAGATAATCGCACATGATACAAAATAGAATCTGAAAACGTTTGCTGGCCCCATAAATCTATGTTTAACGCATTATTACGCAATTCTGTTTTATTTAAAAATAATGTGTTATGCGCAATGCTAAAGTCTATATTAAAATCAGAAAATGTAATACGTTTTAACTCATTAATATGAATAAATTTTGAAAGGGCCATAAGCGGTTCGTAATTACTTAATATACCTGACTGAATATACGTTTTGGAAGAGACCACTAAGCCGGTATCTAAAATTATTCCTTTTAAATTGCTTTGCCATTGGGCGGTTGTTGTGCCGGTAATGTGCCCCGATACTTGCTGATATGTGATATGGTTTTGTCCCATATTGTTGTTTTCACGAAGGGCCTGTTCAAGGTTAATATTTGAATAACGTGTTTGTAAAACATTTTGTATTGTTTGATTTCGTGGTGACATATTAAAATCAGCATTCATTTTTCCGTTCCACAGCTTGGCTGAAAGGCTCCCCTGTATGTGTTCTGGAGCAACATTAAAATAAATGTCAACATCTTGGGCTGTATTATGATTGTATATCAGTTTATCACATGTCCAATTACAGTTGCCCTTAAACGGTAAAGGAAAAAAAGATGTTGTATCAATGGAATGTGATTCAAAATCTGTTGTATACATTACGTTTGAATGGCCTTTTACATCAAATTCTATTATCGAGTGGGCGTTCCACAAAGCATTAAAAATGTTGGGTATACGAGCCTTACACATTATATCCGACTTGCCCCTTAAACCTTTAAACTGATTAATATTTAACGTCTCCCCGCTCCAGTCTGCATCTAATGATATGGCGTTCCAGTTCAACGTGTCATGTTTAAATTTCACAAGGCCTTGCCGCCATACAAATTTACCCGCTGAAGATTTAGTGGCCCAGGGTTTTGTGTTGTTTATGCGCATTGCATGAAGCGATAACTGTGTTTTTAATTGTCCATTGAGTGTAGTTAGTGTGTCTATGGGCATCGCATTAATCCACTGTTCTATATGCAAATCAGCAAATACGTTTAGGTGTAATTCTTCCTTATTGGATTTTGTGTATACCCCTTGTATGGACAAGCTATCTGAATGAACACAGGCATTTAAATGCGCCAACTCTACTTTATACAAATTTGGAGTCCAATACAGGGCGCCTTTAGCGTTAACACGACTAGCTGTTAAATTATTTTTAGGATTTTCAAAGCGTGCGTTTTTTAAGTTAAATACAGCATCTATTTGCCATTGTAGTTGTTTTTTTAAATTAATGTCAAGGTCAACTGCGCCTTCTACGTTATACGATTTAACGGTTTCAGCACTTGCTTTTGGTAGCCATGAAAACAATTCAGAAATGCTATTTGACTTAAGTTTGGCACTAATATCGGCATTTGTAATGCTGGTATCGTAGTGTATGCCGCCCGTAAGTTTAAATTCAACCCCGGCACAGTTTAAAACCGCATGTGTTATGGTATAGTGTGTATTTTGTTTTTTAACACTTGATTTAATTTCAAATGATTTTGGAGTCAGCTGTAGATTTGTACTTTCAAATTGTTTTAAAATACCTTTCGCGCTAAAATCCAAGTCTGCCTCTTCTGCAATAAATAAACCCTTGCTTTTAAATTGTTCTATAAACATATCACCTTGTTGCATGGATTTATGATCTTTCCAAAAAACATTAATTTGTTTAAATTCTACTTTTTTTAATTGCACCTGTGAGGAACCGCTAGATGTAGCATTCGTCTTAAAACAATCGTATACAGGCTTACCATATTTATTTGTTACTAAATGCGCTTGGGCATTAGTACAATACAGCTCTCTGATTGTAATTGTGTCGGACCACAAATCAAAAAAAGAAAATCCAAGGAGTATTTTTTTTGCATATATAATGGTATCGGATGTTTTTTTAATATGCAGATTTACCTGCTTAAACTCCACAGCCATATCTGGAAAATTTTTAAATACCCTAAGTGTAATTTGGTCTGCATCTATAACGTAACCGGGCTTTAATATGCTTTGAACTTCAGTTAGCACTATGCTGCGTGCCTTTTGCTCAAATACAATCCCCGTAATCAATAGCAATACGGCTAAGCCTAGTAGTATGCCGGCCAGTATATAGCTACCGCGTACTAAAATGCGTTTTAGTTTCGTTTTTGCCTCTGGAAAGCCCGAAGATTCAATATTCATGCCGAAGCGAATATAAAGTAGTCCCACTTGGATTCGAACCAAGGGCCGCAAGTTTAGAAAACTTGTGCTCTATCCAACTGAGCTATGGGACCAATACTATTATGCGGTCAAGGGGTTTTACAAAAGTATAAATAATACCAATCAGGCAATTATATTTATTTTAGGGCGTTGAAATTCACATGGACTTAAGTGTTATCATAGTAAATTATAATGTTCGGCATTTTCTTGAACAATGTATAATTTCTGTGCAAAATGCTATACAGCATTTAAATGTTGAAATACTTGTTGTGGATAATAATTCGGTAGATGATTCGGTTGCTTATTTAAAATCTTGTAAGGCCCCCGTTTCTTGTATTTTTAACTCCGAAAATGTTGGGTTTTCAAAAGCCAATAATCAGGCTATTAAAATTGCTCAAGGAAAGTATATTTTACTGTTAAACCCTGATACTATAGTAGCCGAAGACACATTGGTAAAAACATTGGCATACATGAATCAACATCCTGAAGCCGGCGCCTTGGGTATTAGAATGCTTGACAGTAACGGCCGATATTTACCCGAAAGTAAACGCGGATTACCAACGCCCGCTGTAGCGTTTTATAAACTTTTTGGTTTAAGCGCTTGTTTTCCAAAATCCAAACGTTTTGGGCAATACCATTTAAGCTATCTCAGTGCCCATCAAAACCATCCGGTTGATGTGTTGAGCGGGGCGTTTATGCTCATTCAAAAAGCTGTTCTAAATAAAATAGGCGGACTTGATGAGCGTTTTTTTATGTACGGTGAAGACGTTGATTTGTCATACCGAATAACACAAGCAGGGTATCAAAACCACTATTTTGCAGAAAGCTCAATTATTCATCATAAAGGAGAAAGCACTAAAAAGGGGAATTTAAATTATGTACGCTTGTTTTACGGGGCTATGGCGCGTTTTGCCGAAAAACATTTACCTGAAAACAAATCGTGGTTATTTATACGTCTAATACATTTTGCCATTTGGTGCCGTGCAGGGGCTTCCCTACTATATACTGTGTTTAAAAAAATCCTGATCCCGATTTTGGACTTTTTTATACTCTTGACGGGACTATACTTTTGTAAAGAGGTGTACGAAATGGGATTTAAGTTATACCCCAATTTTTATTCGGCTGCCATGTTGCGCTTGTTTTTTCCGCTTTATGCTTTGTTATGGATGGGTTCCATGTATTTGTCTGGCGCCTACGATAAACCCTTTCGCGCGCAACCGGCCCTGCGGGGCTTATTACAGGGCAGTATTTTTATTTTATTGATTTACTCTTTATTACCAGAGTATTTTAGATTTTCGCGCGCGCTAATATTATTAGGCTCGGGTTTTGCGTTTTTATACCTTATAGTAAGCCGCCTTATTTTTCGCTTGCTTTTTCATAAAAGTGAACGGGTGGGCGCTGTACTTATTTTAGCACAACCCGCCGAGGGCCGGCGAATAGAATTGCTTTTAAATTCCTCTACGCGTCCTCCAGAGGGCATATTTTATAATGTCCCCGAGTCCGATGCGGAATTTAAAAATACGATGCCACGCCTTGAAGAATATATCCGTATTCATCATATTACTGAGCTTATTTTTAGTGTTCCCGAATATTCTACGCGTGATATTTTAGCCTGTATGGCACATTTTACAAATTATGGTTTAAAATACCGCATTGTAACTGCTCAAAGTGATACCATTATTGGTGGGCAAAATCCAAATGTTAAAAACGATTTGTTTGCATTTTCGCTCAACGACTCAGGACAGCCGGTTAACCGGAGAAAAAAACGTCTTTTAGAACTTATTTTGGTGTTTTTACTCTTTCTGCTGTCTCCTTTTTTAATCGGATTGATGTCCAGTCCTGTTAACTTTTTTAAAAATATATTTGCGGTAGCGCTTAAGCGTCGGCAGTTAATTGGCTTAGCTTCAGATCATTTTCCAACACCGGTAATAGATTTGCGCCAAATAGGTTTGGCTTCTAATGATGTTTTAAGCGATTATATGCACCATTACCGTTGGGAAAAAGACTTGGTTTATTGTTTTAAATACCTTAACAAACTCGGTAATAAATGTTAATGCACAAGCGGTATTAACTTTAGAATTTAAATTTGTAGAATGATTTTTCGTTTCGTTTGTATTATATTTTCTGTGCTACATGCAATAGGACAAACGCCAGTATTATGGAAGGCCAGCACACAATATTTAAATTCAAATCATGCATTAACATTTACATTTGAAGCTGAAATTGCACCCGGCTGGCACATGTACAGCCAACACTTAAAAGCAGATGGTCCGGTGCCCACGCATTTTGATTTTTCTAAATGTCCGGGGTTTATCGCTTTAACTGGATTGCCTGAAGAAATTGGCATACAGCGTGAATTCGTGCCTGCTTTTGGCGACACGCTATTGGTTTTTCATAACCGTGCCCGTTTTATTCAGTCGGCTACGGCATCTGTATTAAAACCCTTTTCGTTTGATGTTGCCATTGACTATATGCTGTGTAACGAGCGCATGTGTCTGCCGCCTAAAACTGAAATTGTTCATGTTAAAAGCCCCGTAAAATAGTTGTACCTTTAAATGATGCGTTGCTGCTTAATTTATATCCTGGTTTTTATAAACTCTTTATCATGGGCTCAAACTTCTCATGTTCGTTGGGCAAGTAAAACAAAATCTATTACTGCATGTGAATATGAACTTGTTTTTACTGCTGATATAGATCCCCACTGGCATATTTATTCGGTAACTCAAAAACATCCCGATGGTCCCAATGCCACTTCGTTTACATTTGCACCTTCCCCGGCATATACTTTATTAGGGCCCATAAAAGAGTCCAAGCCCAAAATGGAACTTGATAACGTTTTTGGCATGCGTGTTGCCTTTCATGAACATCAGGCGGTTTTTACACAACGCATTAAAGTACTGAGCGTAAAGCCTTTTACAATTAACGGGCAGTTTGAAGCCCAGGCCTGTGACTCGGTTCAATGTACATTTCCGCCAGCAGATGCATTTACTTTTACCATTGGCGCAAGTGAATGTGGTGCTGCTGCCGAACGCGATACCGCAGCCACATCAAATGAAAATGTACAAGATAACAATCCTCCTATAACACATACCGGTTCTACTATTTCGCCTTCTATATATCAAGCCGACGAAACCGATTTATCAAAACTCAACTGGCTAGAAATATTTTTGGCAGGACTTATTGGCGGATTTGCAGCGTTGTTTACTCCGTGCGTATTTCCAATGATTCCCATGAATGTGAGTTATTTTACCAAACATTCTAAAAATCGACGTCAGGGCATGCAAAATGCCCTGCTTTACAGTTTGTTTTTAATCTCCATTTACGTAATCCTCGGACTCAGTATTACTCTGATATTTGGTGCCGGCGCTTTACACACGCTTTCAACAAATGTGTGGTTTAATTTGGGATTTTTTTTACTGTTATTAATTTTTGCGTTTTCGTTTTTAGGGGCATTTGAATTGGTATTACCTAGTACCTGGGTAAACCGCATGGATGCCAAAGCTGAAAAAAAAGGACATAGCGGTATTTTTTTTATGGCATTTACTTTAGCATTAGTTTCGTTTAGTTGTACCGGTCCCATTATTGGAACCTTGCTTGTACAAGCTGCCGCAGGCGGAGGTATTTCAGGTCCATTTTGGGGCATGCTCGGGTTTTCTTCCGCATTGGCAATTCCTTTTGGTTTATTTGCTGCCTTTCCAGGCTGGCTTAATGCACTCCCAAAATCTGGAGGATGGCTCAATGCCGTTAAGGTTGTTTTAGGATTTTTAGAACTTGCATTAGCTTTAAAATTTGCATCCAATGCCGATTTAGTTGTTCAGGCCGGCATACTTACTCGTGAATTGTTTATTGTATTATGGCTTGCTATATTTTTACTTCAAGGCTTATACCTTTTAGGCGTATTTAAAACGGCCCACGATACTGCGGTAAATCACTTAAGCGTTTTTCGTTTGATGATGGCCGTAATCACATTTGGTATGGTCTTTTATTTGTTGCCCGGACTATGGGGCGCCCCGCTAAAGCTACTTAGTGGTGTTTTACCCCCCGCAGAATATTCGGAGGCCCCTCATGGTTTTGGCCCTACTGAAACATCCGTACTTAAAAACACAGACGATGCATACAGCACTTATATTGAACGTAATAAGCATGGTATTTTATATTTTAAAAACGACTACGCCCGTGCGTTAGCTTATGCCAAAAAACAACACAAACCCTTACTGGTAGATTTTACAGGACATGCATGTGCCAATTGCCGTAAAACAGAAGACTATGTTTGGCCCGACCCACAAGTAACGCGATTACTAAACGACAACTATGTGCTGGTATCTTTATATGTTGATGATAAACGTCCTCTTGATCCTAGTGAATACGATACAGTTACCTGGTATGGTAAAACGCGAATAATTCGCGACATTGGTGACAAATTTAAATACATGGAAGAAACGCGTTACGGACAAAGTGCACAGCCCTTGTATGTAATCCTTAACCATGCTGAAGAGCCTCTTTTACCCGTACGTGGTTATAATGCCGACATTGCAGGATATATTAAATGGCTGCAAGCCGGTATAGCTGCTTTTAAAAATTCAAATGTAAAACCCTAAAAAATAAATCTTAAATTATGATTTCAGCACCTGTAAGTAAAGCCCTAAACAAGCAAATAGAGCTTGAGGGATCCTCTTCACAATTTTATTTAGCCATGGCCAGTTGGGCTGAAACCCAAGGTTTAAATGGTATAGCCGCGTTTTTATACCAGCATGCCGATGAAGAGCGCATGCATATGTTAAAACTTATACGCTTTGTGAATGAGCGTGGCGGACATGGTGTAATTCCAATGCTGAAACAGCCTCCTGTAACATTTAAATCGGTTAAATCGGTGTTTGAAGAAATTCTTAAACATGAAATTCGAGTAACTGCTGAAATTAATGGCTTGGTAGATGCAACTCTTAAAGTTAAAGATTATACAACTCACAATTTTTTACAATGGTATGTGAGTGAGCAAATTGAAGAAGAAGCCTTAGCCCGCCAAATTGTAGACAAGCTTAAGTTAATTGGCGACGATAAAGGAGGTCTTTATTTCTTTGATAGAGATTTAGAGCAGTTATCAAAAACTGAAGCCTCGGGTGAGGGAAATGAAGCTTAAAACACTCCATCGATTTATTTTTTAGATTTTTGCACCATTACAAAAAGTACCTCGCCATCACGTTTCATGTGGTAGCGTTCACGAGCCAGACGCTCAAGTTCTAAGGGATTGGTTTTTAAATGGTGTGTCATGCGCTTGCAATATTCAATTTCATGGGTGTAATACGCTTTATCCTGTTTTAATTTTTCACAGCGCTTGTACATCTCCCATTGACTAAAAGCGTCGTTTTCATCAAAACACAATACCCAAACAATAACCGCCAGTGCGGTAATTACATATTTATTTTTAAAGCATTTCCAAACTTGATGCATTCCTTGTAAATTTATATACAATAACATGCTTGTTTTAAAACTCAAATTCTGGCTTTTCCACTTTAGCATGTTAGTTATACTTGTTTCGTGTGCAGATTCAGCTGCTCGGAAAACAAGTTTTGAACCCCCTTTAACAAAATCGCAAATGATTGCCATACTTAGTGAAAAGGCATTAATTGAGGCTGCTTTAAAAGATTCCCCCAACTTTGATAGTATACGTTTTAGTATTTCGTTTCGTAAATCGGCACTGGATTCGAGTTTACTTTATTATGCCGAACGCCCGGGTGCATTTAAAGACCTTTACATGGAAGTTTTGGTAGCTTTACAACAACGTGAAAGTCAACTTTTTAATTCAACAGCAAAATGAATTCAATAGGTAATATACTTTTTAGTACCCTGGTATTGGGCATTATTATAAATCCGGCTTTTATTAGTGCGCAGTCTACGGCGGATGCAGCGGTTCAAGTATCTGCATCGGTACAAGCAAGTCCGCCTCAAATTATATTGTCTTGGCCCACTAACAACACCACATCACAATACTTAATTTACCGCAAATCAAAAACATCAACATCTTGGAATGCCCCAATAGCAACACTTAGCGGAACGGCCACGCAATTTATTGACAACACAATACAAAAAGGGTTTAATTATGAATACCGAATTATTCGCAGTGGTAATTCTTATACCGGTTACGGCTACGTACTTTCAGGTATTGAAGTTCCTGAAACCTACTGGCGTGGTAAACTAATTTTGCTTGTAGACAGTATGTTTATAATCCCATTGGCCAGTGAAATTAACCGACTTATTAAAGATTTACAGGGTGAAGGCTGGGATGTGTTACGTCATGATGTGTTGCGTAACGGCAGTGTAACGCATATTAAAAGCATAATAATAGCTGATTATGCAGCCGATTCGCTTCATGAAACCCGAGCCGTATATATTGTGGGTCATGTGCCCGTACCCTACAGTGGAAATATTAATCCTGACGGACATCCGGATCATTTAGGAGCCTGGCCAGCCGACGTCTATTACGGTGATGTAAACGGCATGTGGACCGATAATGGAGTAAGTTCTACAACGGTTTCGCCACCGCGCACCCAAAATATTCCCGGTGATGGAAAATTTGACCAAAGTATAGTGCCAGGTGATGTTGAACTTATAGTGGGTCGTGCCGATTTTAGTAATTTACCTGCATTTTCAGCTACAGAGCAGCAATTATTAAAAGCATATCTGGATAAAAACCATGCATACAGAACAAAACAATTTTCTGCTCAAAAACGCGCCCTCATTGATGATAATTTTGGCTTTTTTGGAACTGAAGCCTTTGCAGCTAGCGGCTATAAAAACTTTGCACCTTTAGTAGGCACAAGCAGTGTAGTAGCCGCCGATTATATTACCAGTATGGCGTCAGGCAGTTATTTATGGGCATACGGTTGCGGGGGCGGCAGTTATGTTAGTGCCTCGGGTATTGGCAGTACCTTTAACTTTACCAATACTGCTTTACAAGGTGTTTTTAGTATGTTGTTTGGTTCGTATTTTGGCGACTGGGATTGTACTAATAGTTTTTTAAGAGCGCCGCTTGCTCAAGGACAAATATTAACTAATTGTTGGTCAGGACGTCCGCATTATCAATTTCACTACATGGGCATGGGTGATATTATTGGTAGCGGCTTACTGCTTACCCAAAATAATCCTGGCGGCTTATATTTTGCGAGTCCAACAAATATTACAGGAAAATGGATTCATAATGCTTTAATGGGAGATCCCACTTTAAAACAAGATATTATGGCACCTGTAAATCAAGTTACTGCACTTATTAGTGGGCAGCAGGCAACTATAAGCTGGAGCGCTTCCCAAGAACCGGGATTGCTTGGATATCAAATTTACATGCGCAACGACAGCCAAACGGTTTTTCAAAAAATTAATTCACAGCCGGTAATTTCCAATTCCTTTACGCTGTCGTGTTTGCTTTATAAAGGTATTTATGAATTTATGGTACGTCCTTTAAAACTTGAGACCACAGCCAGCGGCTCATATTATAATTTAGGCATGGGCGCGCGTGATACAGCCATTTGCACCAAACAGCTAAAAGCTTTGGCCCAATTTACTACTGCCTTAATTTCAAATACTCTACAAGCCGGCATAACGGATGTTTTTGCAGGCGCGCTGTACTCATGGGATTTTAATAACGGATTTTTAACGGCCGGTCCTACCGCATCGGTGGCATATACAAATAACGGTATTTATAATGTTCAACTTAAGGCTATTCACCCCTGCTTGCAAGATAGCAGCAATCAGTTTGTACAAATTATTGAGGCGCAAATTGATCCCCTTAGTGGCAACACTACACGCTTTAAACAAAATCCTACAAATTCTGTTTTTGAAATATTAAATCTACCTGCAGGCGCAACAGAAATAAAAGTTTATAACGCTGCAGGTCAAGTAATACACGCTTATAAAGGGCCATTTACCAACACCTTTTGTGCGTCCCTTGACATGTCGGGTATTTACAGTATACAAATATGCTCACGTACAAAAACCACTTGGCTGCCCTTGCTAATACACATTAATTAATACATAAAGAGAATGTGATGGCGTTGGCATAACATTACATTATTATTAATTACAGTATTTGAAAACTAGGTCTTATATTAATATCTTGCTTGATTTTCGCGTAACATTGTTAAGTTGAAAACTATAATAGTATTAATACAATCTAATGTTTTAGTTGCTGTATCTGCGCTTGCCTTAACTATTTCAACAC
>Ga0255099_1000026_pt1 | contig 59115 bp, 47 predicted proteins | sample Colum_Colum_RepA_2_FD_188451 | JGI IMG/M metagenome (GOLD analysis project Ga0255099, IMG submission 188451) | Freshwater microbial communities from Columbia River, Oregon, United States - Colum_Colum_RepA_8d | ecosystem: Environmental > Aquatic > Freshwater > River | place: USA: Oregon...
CGGGCTTCACAGGTTCGGTTTTTTAACCTAAAGGTTAAAAGAACGCTACGCCCCTTCAGCCGGCTAAGGCTTTTTATTTTTATGAAAAATTAAAAACATCGATGCCGATTTCTAAACTTAGCTGTGTTTTGTAATCTGCGATAGGGATACATAGGGCTTGGTTCATTGCGCAGCAATAACCGAGCAAAGCGAGCCCGGAGTAGCCCAGGCCGAAGGTATCGCCCAAATAATTTTAATAATAAAGACATCGCCTAAAATCCGTTCAGAATCGAGCCCGGAGTAGCCCGGGCCGAAGACATCGCCCAAATATTAATTCAAATACAATTATCTGACCCGAAGGGACGCACCCAAATACTTCAAAAAAAACTTGAGCCAAAGGCATCGCCCTAAAAAATCATTCTATAAAAAGCTTTAAAGGAATCTCAAAAAAATTAAAATTCTGAAATATAGCAATGTACTAAGTTAAAAATGGCAAGTTCAAATTATCCTTGATGATATCTGTAAATAAAATTTTCAGTATTTAAAAATCAAAAAGGAACGTTTAAAATTCTAGACTTTTTAAATTATAAGTATTAATTATTAAATTTTACTTACGTTCATAAACAATTATCCGCTCCTGACCTTGAGCTTGATAATTGGACATTTCGACCATGCCCCACTTATACACACTGGGCATCAAACCAGGCATCATATCTACAAGTCCTACCGGCTGATATTGGCTTCGTAATGTTGAATCTAACCATCTAAATACAAAATCATCGGTATTTGCTTGACGAAATAATGAAATACCATGATTGAAGAAAATTAAGTACTTGGGCTTTGAACGATCCACATCTGCAACAAATTCACGTTGCCATACTTTGTGTTGTGGCACATTATCTACAATTGCTGCAAAATACGCATGTCTTGAGGGACATTTTTTTTGAGTATAAAAATAGAGCTGAGGCTCCGAGCCTATAACGACCAAGCCGTCATTAGGTTTACTGTGGCTATTAATCCAGTTGGCTATTTCCATTGACTCGGGAAATGGATTGGTACCATATACGGTTCTGAGTATTTGATGGTAATTGGGATTTATGTAATAATCTTTTTTACTATTTATATGAATTAAAACCAATATCAAAAAAACTATCGCGTACCAATAACTCAATACCTGGAAATTTAATTTGAAGGATTTTAATAGTGCCAATAAGGCTTGCATTGTAAATGCTGCTAGCAGGGCTAAGCCCGGTAATACCTGGATCCAGTAATGTCCATAAAAATAAAAGCCGGGTACAACCGTAGCGGCAGAACATGCAAATACAATTAACGGATGCCATTTTACAGATTTAAATGATTTAATAAAAATAATTAGAGCAGCTGCAAAAGCATGGTACCAAAACCATTTGTAAGGTGTAACAATTGAACCGTACATGTACTTTAAAAAAACCTTTCCGCAATTTTGAGAGCCATCGTCCCATTTTATTTTTCCAACATAATTTTTAGGAATTTCAAAGGTCCAAAATAACATATCATGCCATGAGCCTAAATAAGCCATGAGCCCGAAAAAAAAGCCAACAACTATGGCCACACCGATGCCATAGGCACACAATAATTTTACACAATTCCAAAAGCCTTTATGGTAAAAATCAAGTATAATAAGTCCTCCAAGCAATGCCACCATAAATACACCACTGGTTTTACTCATAAAAGCGAGGCCGGTCGAAAGGCCGGTTGCCCCCAGCAACAGCCAGGATTCTGATTTTCGGGCATACATGTACAGCAATAATGCCAAGCTGGTAAAAAGCGCAACAGCATGCTCGCCCTGAATGGTATAGCCGCTTAACTGTGGATTTAAAGACATAATGCCAAAACTTACAGCACTGATTAAGCCCGCCATTGGTGAGAATAAACGCCTCGATGCAAAAAATAAAAACACTATGGTAAGTAAATTCACCCAAATAAATCCGGTGTGCATGCCTTTAACAGTATCGCCAAACAGAGCAACCATTCCGGCATAGAAATAAAAGAGCCCCGGAAACTTTTGCTCATAAAAATCAATATAAGGGCGCTTGCCTTCCAATAGGAGTGTTCCGTAATACGCATATGCGCCTTCATCCCGTTCAAATGGAATTTCAGAAAACTGAGAACGTATGTAGTACACCAATGCCAACACAAATAACAATCCCAATCCCGCAATACGGTCTTCAAGGGTTATAGTAATGCGCGATTTGTTTTTACTTAGCTGATCTGTTGATGCAGCGTTGGGTATCGGATTTTGCCGTATTGTTGCACTCATGTTACTTAGATTGTTGAAATTGCGATTGAAGGTGTGTATAGGTATTTAAAATACCCCTTTCAATTGCAGTCGTTTTAAATTCGGGAAAGGCCTCCGTTAATCGAGCCGTATTAAAGGCCATACGTAATGTATCTGAGGCCCTTCGCGGTTTATATTCAATATTAAATGTTAAACCGGTGGTTTTGGTAATTAGGTGCAATACCTCTTTTAAGGCATATGTATGCCCCGAGGCTAAATTATACACGTTGTATTGCTGTGTTTTGTCTGCCGTTTTATAAAGAATGTGCGCAACATCATCAATATAAATAAAATCACGGGCTGCTTCGCCCGAACCAAACAATGAAACAGGTAGATGTTGTAGCGCACGTTCAATAAATGTATTAATAATGCCAAGCCCTTTATGTATATTTTGACCGGGGCCATATACATTAGATACCCGGAATACCACGGTTGGCAAATTAAATCGTTCATTTAAATAATTAAGGTAATATTCCATACTACACTTAAAAATACCATAGGGCGATATGGGCATTAAAGCAGCCGTTTCGTTTACCGGTTCGGTTGTTGTTCCATAAACCGTTCCTCCACTAGACACAAAAATAAGTTTACGCACACCGGCATCAACTGCGGCGTGCATTGTATTTATAAAGGGTCTTAAATTTAAATCAAGCTCGCGTTCGGGATGTTCCCAGCTGCTGGCCGGAATAGTGGCTGAAGCGAGATAATACAATACATCAATGCCTTTAAGCGCCTCAAGGGTATAGCCTTCGGTGCGCGTTTTAATTGTATGGGTAGGAATTATCAATCGGGAGGTGCCGGCTTTTTGAATTTGGTTTTTTAGGGCCGTTCCGATAAAACCCGTTGCGCCTATAATGCCTAGGGTCATCATTCCACATTTACAGTTTCATCTATTACAACAAATGGACGGTTTCTAACTTCATCGTATATACGAACCACATACTCTCCAATAATGCCAATACAAATTAGCATTAATGAACTGAAAAAAGAAATTAAAATCACCAAGCTGGCAAATCCCTTTGCTTCAATACCTGTAACAATAGCACCATATAAAATATAAACCGAATATAAGAGGGCAAAAACCAAACCCAAAAATCCCAAAAGAGTAATCAGCCGAATGGGCACAGACGAAAATGAAAAAATACCGTCGAGTGCTATTTTAAATAGTTTTTTTAGCGTGTAACCCGATTCACCGGCAATACGTGCTTGACGCTCATATGTAACGCCTATTTGTTTAAAGCCTACCCATGCACGAATGCCCCGTAAAAAGGGATTTTTTTCTTGCAACTTTAGCATGTTTTGCACCACTTTTCGGGTCATTACACAAAAATCACCACTGTCAAGAGGTATATCGGTGTTGCTTAACTGTTTTAATAATCGGTAAAAAGCATCATAGCTTAAACGCTTAAAAAATGATTCTTTACGTTTTTTTCGTACGCCATATGCCACTTCATAACCCGCATCGAGGTATTTAAAAAAACCGGGAAGTAATGCGGGCGGATCTTGTAAATCGTCATCAATAATAGCGATATAATCACCCGTACAATGGCTTAAACCGGTTTTAACTGCAATTTGATGACCAAAGTTTCGTGATAATTTAAAACCTTTTATATAGGGGAAACGCAGGGCCAATTCCTTGATTTTACTATAGCTGTTATCACGGCTTCCATCGTCAATTAACAAAAGTTCTAAATTCCAATCGTTTTTAATACGCTCGGCCTCAATGGCATCTGTAAGCGCATTCATAAATTCGGCAGAATTATAAATTGGAACAATTATAGATATTTTGCGACCTAACATTAGCGAATTACAAATCTATACATTAGCTTTTTAAGTTCGGTAAAAATGATGGTTTTAAACATGCCTACACAATAATTGAAGGGTGTTAAACCGTATACCTTATTTTTATATACAGCACTTATAAATTTTATATAGTCGCTGCGCTGTTGCCCTGCTATACGAACACTGGATGAGTTAGACGATACCCTAAAGGCAGATAGTACTTGTGGCAAATATACCAATTGGCCGTATTGTAAAAATTTAAACCACTGATCCAGGTCAAGTACGTAAAATATAGACGAATTAAAAGGGCCTGCCTTTTGCAATAGTGAAGCCCTGAACATAACCGCCCCGCCCTCTCCTATTCCATTACCCCCCGAACGTATAACACGGTTTACCGCTTCATTACCACTTAGGGTTTGCAAGCGCCTACTAAATCTGCGGGTTAAAACCACTTTTCCCGTTTCATTAATAATGTGACGGGCCGAAGCAACAAGGGCTATAGCATGTGACGTGTCCGTATCTAATACCGCAACCTGATCGCGCAAAGCAAACGGATACACTACATCATCTGCCGGCAGCAATTTAATATACATACCACGCGCCAAACTGCAAGCCATATTCCAGTTTGGAATTAAGCCTATGTTTTGAGCATTACAATGGTACCGAATACGCGTGTCCGTATAAGATTTTACAATTGCAGGCGTTTCATCCTGTGAAGCATTGTCACAAATAATTAGTTCAAAATCACTAAACTGCTGGTTTAAAACCGAATCTATAGCTGCTCTTAAAAAACGAGCTCCGTTATACACCGGTATAAGCACTGAAACCTTTGGCCGCGACATGTTACTAAGATACTAATAATAGTCCTTAAGGCAGATGTGTTTAAAATTGTACATTCGTTTTATGAATGCTGAAATACAGGCTTCACCCCTTTCCGGTTGTTATACCATAACCCTGCCCCGGCATAACGATTTGCGCGGTAGTTTTGTAAAAACCTTTCATCCGCAATTATTTTCGGCGCGTTTGCCCGAATTTAAAGAACAGTATTACTCGGTTTCTCATCAAAATGTATTTCGTGGTATGCATTTTCAACTTCCGCCCTTTGATGTTGTAAAACTGGTTTATTGCAGCCAAGGCACGGTGTATGATTTTGTAGCTGATTTACGTAAAACCTCACCTACCTATGGTCATTGCCAGCGTTTTGAACTGTCGGGAGAAAATCCGACCATGGTTGTAATACCCAGCGGTATGGCGCATGGTTTTTTAACACGTTCGCAGTCCGCAACACTACACTATATGGTGTCTGAAATTTACAACCCTGAGTTAGATACAGGTATTCACTACAGTTCTTTTAATGTTATTGATTTACCTCATAATGCACAGGTGTCGCCCCGCGATCAGGCTTTTGTAAAACTATCTGATTTTAAATCTCCGTTTTAAATGGCACATATTTTAATAAGTGGCTGTAATGGCGCCTTAGGCCAGGCACTTGTTGAATACATATTACAGCATACCACACATCATGTAATTGGGTTTGGACGCACGGCCTCTAATTTAAACGCGTTTAATAATTTAAGGTTTACGTATACTTCTATTTCTATGGAAGAAGCCGCTCTGCAATGGCCACAAGCATTTAATGCGGCGCATGTACTTATAGATTTAGCTTGGCAAGACTTAAACGATTACCGCAACCCCTCTCATCTTAATACACAAGTCGAATGCCATAAAGCCTTTATTAAACAATGTTTACAACACGGAATAAAGCATATAAGTGTGGCCGGCACTTGTTACGAATATGGCCTGTTAGAAGGAGCGCTGCATGAAAACATGCCCTGTAACCCTCAACTACCCTATCCTAAAGCCAAGCATGAACTTATGAAGAGCCTAGAATTGCTTAAACAGCGCTATACCTTTACGTGGGTATGGCCTCGTATTTTTTATGTGTTTGGCGCAGTTAAAGGGCGAACAAATTTTTATACTGCATTAATACAAGCCATACAAAGCGGTGCTGCTACGTTTAACATGTCGGGGGGTGAGCAAATACGGGATTTTTTAACCCCTGAAACCCTGGCCACGTATATGGCACAATGCAGTTTACAAAATACAGTAACAGGCCCTATAAATTTATGCAGTGGCAAACCGGTTAAACTTATAGATAAAGTTAAAGATCTTTTAAAATCACAACACAGTACACTTCAACTTAATACAGGTGTATATCCGTATCCTGATTATGAACCCATGCAATGCTGGGGTTCTACAGTTAAATTAAATCAAGCACTGCTCGCTTTTAAAAACAATATGTTGTTGTTATAAATAGAAATAGGTGCGCAAGAAATTATAGGCTTGATTTTTACTACTCATTGTTAAATTAAAACACTATTGAAATAATTAGTTTTCTCTACAAACCATTTAATTAAATATAAGTACCTTTATTCTACTATTTTAACACATGAAAGTTGTCATTTTAGCGGGTGGTTTAGGTACCCGTTTAGCAGAAGAAACCGATATTAAACCCAAGCCCATGGTTGAAATTGGTGGCAAGCCCATTTTATGGCATATTATGAAAATATACGCCAGCTATGGATTTAATGATTTTATTGTATGTTGCGGCTATAAAGGACATATCATTAAAGAATATTTTCAGCAGTTTTTTTTACATCATGCCGATATTACTTTTGATTTAGCTGCAAACCGCATGGAGGTGCATCATAAAACCAGCGAAAACTGGAAGGTAACGCTGGTAGATACCGGCAAAGACAGTATGACGGGTGGCCGGATACATCGCATAGAGCCTTACGTGGCAAACGAAGCCTTTATGCTTACCTATGGTGACGGCGTAAGTAATATAAACATAACTGATTTACTTCGTTTTCATAAAGCGCATGGAAAGCTAGTAACAGTAACGGCCGTACAACCCGAAAGCCGTTTTGGGGTTTTAGAACTTAATGCTGATAACCAGGTGAAATCGTTCATGGAAAAACCAAAGGGTGAAAGCGGATGGATAAACGGCGGGTTTTTTGTGTGCGAACCTGGAATTTTTTCATACCTCAATGGTGATTCAACCGTTTGGGAGCGTGAACCTTTGGAGCAAATCGCATCCGCAGGCCAATTATGTGCCTTTAAACATCATGGCTTTTGGAAACCAATGGACTCTCTTAAAGATAAAAATGACTTAAATGCCATGTGGCAAAATGGCACTGCCGAATGGAAAATATGGAGCTAGCATTTAAAAATCAGTTTAAAGGAGTTTATCAGGGCAAACGTGTACTTGTTACTGGCCATACTGGTTTTAAAGGTTCTTGGCTCAGCATTTGGCTAAAAGCCCTCGGCGCTGAAGTTTATGGCTTTGCCTTGGAGGCAGATGGGCCCAATGCAAATTTTAACCGCTGCGGTCTTGCTCAACGCATGCATCACACCCTTGGTGATATTCGCAACCAAAGTTTACTGCAGGATTTTGTAAGCGAAATTAAACCCCATTTTATTTTTCATTTAGCTGCACAACCCCTTGTGCTTGAAAGTTATAATAATCCGCACTATAATTTTGAAACCAATGTTATGGGTACGGTAAATATACTGGAAGCCGTAAAAAACTGCCCCAGCGTAGAATTTTTAATTAATGTAACTACCGATAAATGTTACCAAAATAAAGAGTGGCTTTGGGGGTACCGCGAATCTGAAGCTTTAGGTGGCGAAGATCCCTACAGTGCTTCAAAGGCTTGTTCTGAAATCATTACACATGCCTACCGGCAATCCTTTTTTAAACAACATGCCTGCAGCATTGCCAGTGCGCGCGCTGGTAATGTTATTGGCGGTGGCGACTGGGCTGAAAACCGCATTATACCCGATGCATTTAGAGCCCTGCAGATGCAAAAAACCCTGCAAATTCGTAATCCCAATGCCATACGTCCCTGGCAATTTGTATTAGAACCTTTAATGGGATATTTAACACTGGGAATGCACTTAGCGCTTGAAGGCTCTGCCTTTGCAGAAGCTTGGAATTTTGGCCCCCTAAGCTCCGAGCCATATAGTGTAAAACAGATTATTGAATTGTTACAAAATCAAATTCCCCAATTAAAAGTTGAATTTCATCATTCCCATTCGGCACCACATGAAGCCGCACTCCTGCAACTTGATGTTAGCAAAGCCTTGCACCGCCTTGCTTGGAAACCCCGTCTAAATATGAAACAAACACTTGAGTTTACAACACGCGGGTACCTTCAAGAACTTGAACATTCCGGCGATTTATACGCCCTGCGCTTACAACACCTACACGATTATTGCTCCTGCTGATATGTCTGAACTACTTGAAAAAAAACATGAAATTCACCGACTGATAACCGAATATTATCAGCTTGCATTTACTGCAAAACCATTTGAGGCGGGTAAAACTACAATTCCGGTTAGCGGTAAAGTTTTTAATGCTGAAGAATTAATTGCAATTGCCGATGCCGGCCTCGATGCATGGTTTACCAGTGGTAAATACAATACAGCTTTTGAAAAACAACTTGCAAAATTTATCAATGTAAAATCTGTTTTAACTGTTAATTCGGGCTCGTCTGCCAATTTAGTTGCCTTCTCTGCATTAACGGCAGATGAGTGGGGCGAACGTGCCATAAAACCCGGGGATGAAGTTATTACAGTTGCTGCGTCATTTCCCACTACTGTAAATCCCATTTTACAGTATGGTGCTATACCCGTATTTATTGACATAAGCCTTCCAACCTATCAAATTGATATTACCCAATTAGAGGCCGCATTAAGTCCCAAAACGAAGGCTGTGGTTGTGGCACACACGTTGGGAAATCCCTTTAATGCAAGTGCGCTTAAAGCATTTTGCAATACACATAATCTCTGGCTAATGGAAGATTGCTGCGATGCTCTGGGCGCTACGTTAAATGGCAAACATGTAGGCACCTTTGGCGATGTTGGAACCCTGAGTTTTTATCCGGCACATCACATTACGATGGGGGAAGGTGGCGCTGTATTTACCGCTAATGCCAAGCTAAAAAAAATTATGGAATCGTACCGTGACTGGGGACGTGATTGCTGGTGCGAACCCGGCATGGACAACACCTGTGGTAAACGCTTTACACAACAGCTTGGCAATTTACCTTACGGCTACGATCATAAATACACATATTCACGCCACGGTTTTAATTTAAAAATAACCGATATGCAAGCAGCCTTAGGTTTGGCGCAATTGGCCAAGCTACCTGCATTTATAGAACGTCGCAAAGCCTTGTATCATAAATTTTATAAGGGTTTAAGTCCATTAAAAAACCAATTGCTATTACCTGAACCAACCGTTGGGTCTAATCCGTCTTGGTTTGGATTTTTAATTACCTGTACCAAGGCTTGCAAGCTTACACGCGATGCGTTGGTTCAACAGCTAAATTCCAAAAACATAGGCACGCGCTTATTATTTGCTGGTGATTTACGAAAACAACCCTATTTTAAACATTATACGTACAGGGTAAGCGGCAGTTTAAATGAAACCGAGCGTATTTTAAATAATACATTTTGGATTGGTGTTACACCTATGATAAGTGATGAAATGGCGGATTATGTAATTGATGTCTTTAATCAATTACTGGCCTGATTTTAAAGTTTAAAATTTTAAAATTGCATTGTATTTTTTTAACCGCTAATCAGCTTGGCCGTTCAGAAACGGGTTTTACTGTGCCTGTAAAAAACTTAATCAAATAAAAGTTGTGAGATCTGTTTTACCAACGTACTATCGGTAAATGTTTGTAAAACCAGTGCTCTGTTAGCTATATCAGGTACACATTGTTTTTGCATCAGTTGCTTAACTGTATTGGCAAAATCCTGAGGCCTGTCTGCAACATGCAAACCCCAAATCCGATTTGCATTAAACGCAGTGCCATTTAACATTAACGAATTACAAACCACATAACGTCCATGAAATAAAACCTCTAAAAGTTTTAATTTTAATCCGGTACTTTGATGTGTATATAGTACATGTACATGGGCATTACTAATTAATTGATGCATTGTGTCAAAATCCGGAGAACAAACTAGTTGTATCCAGGAATACGATTTAAGTTTAGATTGTAATGAACGCTCATTACATTTTCCGGCAACGATAAACTTAATATGGGTGTGTTGTAATGCATTTATAATCCAATCCAAAGCCAAAATATTTTCAGCAATATTTAAATTGCCATGAAACAATATATAGTCGCCTGTTCCGGGTTTAATAACCGGTGCTGCATGCCCGTTAAAACTGGGTATATAATAATTTAAAACCTTCGGATATCGGTTTTGTAATTGCACGGCATCAAGGCGGTTTACAGCCCAAACTTGAGTGGCATACTTAACATACGTTTCAAAATACAAAAGCTTAAAACTTTCAAGGTATAAATACAGTTTTTTTAATACCTGGCTTTCTGCACGGGCCAATGCACGGTAATATTGGTGTTCAATGTTACTGTGACGGTATATTTTAAGTCTGTGTTGTAAGGCCGGATCTTTGAATATGCGTATGGTATGCAGCACCTCTGCAATGATGGGATATTGGTCTTGTAACAATGTTTTACGCAGGGCTTTTATGGGACGCGAGCAAACCGTAAAAGGTAAAATGCGCAAATGGTTCCACCACCCCATATCACGTTTATAATAATGTACCGATGTGCAATAACGCTCCAGTTCGGCATGTGGATGGCGTTGGTGATAATAGCAATGTAAATGCACCTGTACCTGCATAGCGGCAAGTGCTTTAATTTTATAAAATACATCTATTACCCCACCGTAATCAGCCGGATACGGTATATCAAACGCTATGATATGTACAGCACGTTTCAGGTTTCAAAGATGATAAATTATTTAAAATAAAATCCTGATGCATTTACACCCGCATTAAAACGGTTAATAAATTCACCCGATGCGCTGTAAACTAAAATTTCTGATTGAGCGGTATAATCTTTGGCATCTGAAATATAAAAGCGGCCACTTCGGGGATCGCGAGCAAAACCATAGGCATTTACATTGTTAAGTGCAATATAACGTGTGGGCAGGCCGGTTAAGGTATTTACATTTAAACACCATACGTCATTTGCAATAAAAAACAAACTGTCTTTACGTTCATTTAGCACAAGCTGTGAAAAGGCATTTGTTGTGTTTAAGGGCAATGTACGCACAACCAAATGTGTTTTGGCATCCACGGCATATAATGCCGATGACTGCATATTTTGATATTGACTTGCCGAAACAACCCAAATACGATCGTGTGCGTCTTTTACACCTGCGTAAATTGATTTTGATAATTTAATACTATCGCTAATGATATGATTGGTAGTATTAATACAATAGATGTAATTTGAAAACGGATTGCAAACCCAAACTTCTGAATTACCCTGAATAAATCCTTCCGTCCATCCCGAACAAGCTATTTGTCCTTTTTTTTCAAGCGTTTGTGGATTTATTATACTTATGTATTGGCTTTTATAATCACTCACATAGGCGTTTTGTGCATCCAAATAATACATGTAACGTGGCGATGCAAATCCTTTGCTTTCGGTACGTTTTATACCGTTAGCGTTTACTTCCACTAAAGCACCTGAATTGTTTACAACCAAAACTGTTCTGCCGTTGTATTCAGTAATGCTTTGCAAAATATCGCCCGGAGATTTTCCGTTTAAACCAGAATACCATTTTTGAATAAGCGTTCCCGAAAGGGGATCATAATAAGTAATTTCAGCATTTGAGTATCCAAAATTTCCTTCACAGCTTATCCACACCCTACTGCTTGTGCCTGACACGGGCAGAGGCTTAGAATCTGTTACCTGCGGGCTGTCTTTGATACAAGCAATAAAAAGTACAAAACTTAAACTTATAAGTGTAGTTTTCATTGGTTTATAATACAGCGTATTTGAGTTGTATAGTTTAAGGCTTTAATTTTTAAAATGTAATATCCGTTGGATAAACCTGAATTTACAAAAGTGTTAAGCATGCTCCAGGTCCCCTGAAACAATACATTTCCCTGTACCGACCAAAGCTGATATTCTATCGTATCGTCCGCTACGCTACGAGTAAAACAATGTAATTGAGGATCATAACGGTGCATATTTACATTTGAAGCATTTGTATACAATGCTGCTTGAGGTGCAATTAAAGTAACCTGGTCAATAGCAAAAAATAATGGTGTATTAATTCCAAAACTGCCTATATCACTAGAAAATAAGCGCATTTCTAAACTGTCGGCCCGGCCCAAAGCGGACGTTGAGCACCATGCCCACTGATTTAATACAAAATCGTTTGAAGTGCCGACAGTACGGTAATCGGCCAAATAAAATTGTATGCTGTCAGGTTGTAAAATACCGTTACGAAAGGCTTTAATTCGTAATTTAAAATAATCCGGATACCCTCCCTGTGGATACATTCCACCAGAAAAGGTTCCCGTTGTATCTCCAAATTTTCTGCAAAACGCATCCCCAAATTTTATAGCCTTATAGGCATAGGTGGTATTGGTAACATAAAATCCGCTAAGTGTAGAGCCCGGTAAACTCAATATCATGTGCGCCTGGTCTTGCCCTACTGCATATACTGCGGATTGATTATATCCTTTGTAAGCTTTAACGCCATATAAATTGGTAAACCCGGCCGTTGTTGAATCGTATACGTTTGTATAGGCCCATCCTCCGGCCCAGTATCCACCAAATGCTGTATTCCATTGATACGGAAATACCATGCCAGGTGCCGTAAACACAGTCGTTGTACCGGGTGCAAAATACCCCGGTGGATTGGTATTAAACGATTCAAAATCTGCTATTAATTGAGCATTTATACGATGTGACATAACATGTAAACCCAGTATTATGCTCAGCATGATGGCTTTTTTTTGAAATTGTATTTTTGTTTTCATATATCTTAAAAATTAAATTGCGTTGAAAATATAAATTGTCTGCCCGGTAAAGGTTTTCCTGCAATCCATTGGTTTGGAGTATCAAATAAATTATCACACTGCAAGCTGTAGTTGATTTGGTAGTTTTTTCCCATTCGTTGTTTTCGTATTAGTGTTAAATGATGAAGCCAAAACGGACTTATCCAGCTGTGATGATCGCTACTGGTATATGAATAGCCGGTATACATAACTTGCCACTGGAATGTTAAAAAGGGCGAATTACATTGTAGTTTACCGGATCCGGTATACATGGGTGTGTATATCCATTGCAAGCCGGTGGCCTCAATACTAAATGGCTTCGGATTAGCCAGCGTAAAGGTATAAGCACAATTCCATTGAGCTGCAACTATTAGTTCAATTGTATTCCAGTTTCGGCGCACTGTAATTTCAGTTTCAAGACCTCGATTATGCACAGCCTCAATATTAACAACCTGAGCCTGAGCAGCAGCTCCGGGCAGCCACGTTATCCAGTTTTGAATATTTTTAATAAATGCGCTTTGAGTTAGTTCAAGTTTAAGTTTATTTATGGAATGCACCGCTTTACAATAAATATCCCCTCCAACACTCACTTCAGGTTCAAGGTTTATATTACCACCGGGCTGCCAAAAGCGTTCATTTAAAGATGGCCAGCGGAATTGACGGCCAAAGCTGGCTTTACACATAATAGAATTACCGCTATAAAACAGTTGTTCTAAAATAGACATCGGAGCTGTTTTTGTTTGTGTCCATTCAAGGCGGCCAATTGTTTCAATGCCCACACTGTTTTTAGAAAAGGTATGTGATACCCATACAAGGGGCTGGTATTGTATGCCTATTTGGCTGTAGGATGTAGATTGTGCCTGATTAAAATTACCAGCAAAGCCGGCTTTTACTAATTGCAACGCCGTAAGTTGAAGTTGTGATTGAATGTGATGCTGAAAACACTGTGATTGATGCAGTGAATTATACATACTCATGCTATCGGTATACTTAAACGTTTCGGTTGAATACCCCAGCATGGCACTGCATTGTAATTTATTAAATAGACCTTTCCAATTTCCCACCACTTTAAGGGATTGCTGCTGTATTCCGGTTTTATTTACCGATTGCTCGGGCGTAAAGGATATTTGTCGCAAAAGATTTTGAGCCCAAGCATGAAGTTCAACGGTTTGTGTTGGAGCTATATTGTAAATTACATCCTGCATAACATGTAACTGGTCTTCTGCAGCATGATTTAAACCAGTTAGCAGTTGCGACACTGGCAACCAGAAATATGCATTTTGACAATTCTTAATATATGCTTTGCTTGTTAATTTTAATTTTGAAAACTGATATCGGGATTTAAAACCCAAATCTATATTTTTTAAACTGGATCCTGTAAAATATACTGCATTCTTTAATTCTGAAAAATTTAATGGCTGTGCATCTAAGTGTACTGATGAAAATCCCGGACGTGCAGCTTGTATTGACTGAGCGGCATTTCGCTGAATTTCAACCCTGTCAAATAAAAACACAGGTAAAGCGGAAGCATCGGTAATGCCCAACATAGGGTGTTGTACTGAAAAATCATGCCAATACACTTGTGTTTGGCCGGTACTGCCCCCTCTTACAGCAATTGCCGCGGAAGCCCCTGGCCCATAATTTCGTAGCAATAACCCGGGCTGTAACATTAACATTTGAGTTAAGTTGTTTGCGTTAGATGTAGTTAAATCAAGTGTGTCCAATACTTTTACGTGTGCGTGTATTTCAACAGCTGCCAAGGTATGCGTTTGTTGCGCAAAGCCTTTTAGTCCTAAAAAGACTAACACTATAACATACCCCAATGGTATTTTCATCCTAAGCACACCTGAGGACTTTCTTCCCGAAATCCCTTTGGCGATTTAATTCGGCAGGTCTTCTGACTTGCCTGCACCAAAACGCCTTCCCGCAATGCAGTGGCATAGAGGTTTTGGTTTTGCAGACTTACAGCAGCGGGAACTGTTCGTGAATTACACACGATTCCCTATTAATCTGTTAAGAACCGAATACTCAAATATACAGGTTTAAGTAATACCGCATACAGAATGTTACCTTTAATGCATGAATACGCTTGCACAAAAAGCGCTTTGCGAATACCTTTGCCGCTTTGTTACCGAACGCCGCTTACAGCGCATAGAACATGTTTTAAATAACCGTACACATTTTATTCAATTAATATTAGAAAATATTTTTCAAGAACATAATGCAAGTGCCATACTTCGTACATGTGATGCCTTTGGCATACAAAATATTCACGCCATAGAAACAAAAAATCAATTAAAATTTAATTCCGATATAGCTTTGGGGAGTGAACAATGGGTTAGTGTGCATTCGCATTTGGAAAAATCTACTGCAGCGGTATTTCAGGAGCTTCGTGAGCAAGGTTATACCATAGTTGCTACAAGTCCACATCATAATGCCTATACGCCCTTTAATATTCCATTAAATACTAAAATAGCACTGGTTATGGGTACCGAAAAACAGGGCCTGGAAACCGAATCCTTAAACTTGGCCGATTGTTGTTTGTACCTGCCTATGGTAGGGTTTGCTGAAAGCTTTAATGTAAGTGTGTCTGCGGCTTTAGCGCTTCAACCAATTATGCACAGGCTTCGCAATTCACAACAGCATATAGGATTAACCGAACATGAAAAACTGAAATTAAAAATAGAGTGGCTTATAAAATCTATACGAAATGGCAAATCATTAGCCAATGCCTTTTTAAACAATAAATAAATCACTGCATATGGCATCAGCCATCAGCATGCCTTTAAGATTTAAGTGAAAACCTGTGTTGGTAATTGTAATACACTGGTTCCACTTTTCTAAAATTTTAGGCACATGCCTATAAATAGGCGGCTCAAAGGATTGTTGCAGGCTGTCCCATGCTATTCCTTTTTGCTTTCGTAGTTGTGTTAAAATATATTCATTAAACCTTTCGTTTATACTCAGGCATTCTAAATTAAATTGTAGCGTTTTCTTTTGGGCATGCTCAATATAGGCCTTAACTCCACTGGCATTTATTCGTCGATTTAAGCCATCAAAAGAATGCGCAGAGGGTCCCAATCCTATATAAGGCTCAGCATTCCAGTAGGCCGAATTATGCTGCGCCTCAAAGCCCGGCAAGGCGTAATTTGAAATTTCATAATGCTGATATCCATGCTGCGTGAGTATCTCATGCGTTGTAGTAAAATAGGCGGCCAGTGCATCATCTGTTTGTAACTGAAAATGTCCCCGGCGCTGTACCTTATGCAAAACGGTTTTAGGTTCAACGGTTAGTTGATAGGCTGCAATGTGAGGCGCTTTAATGGCCACCCATTGCTCTAGTGCTGTTTTCCAATGCTGTAAAGCTATTTTGCCTGAACCAAAAATCATATCAATATTGTAATTACTGATATTATAGGTTTTAAATAAAGCTAAAACCTCATGTATTTTAGATATGTCATGTGTGCGTCCCATCCAATGCAGTTCTGAAGCATTTAGCGACTGTACGCCTAAACTAAATCGGTTTATTCCCAATTGAAGCCAAGCTTTAAGCCGGTCTTCGCTTACATCTTCTGGATTAATCTCTAAGGTTATTTCTGTGTTTTGCTGCGCATTACTGTAATTATGTATTGCAGATATAATTTGGTGCAAATGTTCGGTATTTAACACGCTTGGGGTGCCCCCGCCAAAGTAAATGGATGTATAGCTTGTTTCCAATTCCGCTTTTCGCTGGTGTATTTCGGTTATTAAAGCTTCTGTAAAAGCTGAAATTAAAGTAACCTGTGTGGTAAAGTGAAAATTACAGTAAATACAGGCTTTTCGGCAAAACGGAATGTGTATGTATATTCGAGAAGCCCGCACAAGTGTAAAAATACGTTAAGCTGAAGGTATATCTTAAAAAAAAGACTGCATAAAACTCTTAAATTATCGTTATTTTAGTAGCCACATACATATGAAATCACTACCACATCGTTTTGCCCTCCTGTTATTTATGGCAGGTACTTTAAGCCTGCTACATGCACAAAAGTCCATTAAAAAAGCGGACGACGCCTTTGACAATGCTGAATATTTCAAAGCTATTGAATTATATAAAGATGCTTACAAATCTGCAAAAACGCGTGATGAAAAAGCACAGATTTATTTTAAACTTGGGGTTTGCTGCAAAAGCATCAATAATTTTAAAGAAGCAGAAAGCAATTTACGAAATGCGGTTAGCTCGGGATATCCTGATGCACAGGTGTATCTTTATTTAGCACAGGCATTAAAGGCACGCCAAAATTACGCCGAAGCCATAGAGCAATTCAATACGTTTAAAGCAAAAGGCGGCGATTCTAAAACGGCTTTAGACGGTATTCGCTCTTGCGAAATTGCCAAACGAATACTTGAAACGCCCACGCGTTTTAAAATTGAAAATGCACCTTTTAATTCCAAGGCTAAAGATTATGGCCCCTGTTTTAGTGATAAAAAAAATACCTGCATCATGTTTAGCTCCAATCGTGAAGGCGCCATGGGCAGTGGTAATATTGATGATATTTCAGGCGGCAACCCGTCCGATTTATGGGAAACAAAAAAAGATAAAAATGAAAAATGGGCCACTCCGGTTATTCTGCCTCCTACCATTTGTACCGAAGTTAATGAAGGCCGAAGCTGGCTGAGTTTAAAAGGCGATTTGTTGTTTTTTACACGTTGTCCAGAAGATAAACAACGCAATAATTATTGTGGCTTATTTTTATCGCGAAAACAAGGTAGTACGTGGGGCGATGCAGAGCGTTTACCATTTAGTATAGATACTGTAAATTTTGGAGACCCTTATTTAACTGCCGACGGCAAAACACTTTATTATTGCTCACGCATGAAAGGCGGACAGGGCGGCACCGACATTTGGAGTTGTGCATTTAATGAAAAGGCCAACAGCTGGGGACAACCAACTAATTTAGGTTCTAAAATTAATTCAAAGGGCAATGAACGTTATCCTACCCTGTCTCCCGATGGTAAACGCCTGTACTTTTCTTCGGATCAACATCCGGGCTTAGGTGGATTAGATTTGTTTTATGTAGAATTGGGCCCCGACGGTAAGGCTTCACGAGATCCTGAAAATTTAAAATCCCCTATGAACTCGGCAGGAGATGATTTTGGGCTTTTATTTGACGGTTCAGTTAATAAAGGATATTTCAGTAGTAATCGTGAAGGCGGAAAAGGTGATGATGACATTTGGATGTTCAGCTTACCTCCCATAGCATTAAAATTAAAAGGGCAGGTTAAATCAGAAGGTAATAGTGTTGGTAAAGGCAAGGATGAACCCGTTCAGGGCGTCAAGGTAAAGCTTATAGGCAGCGATGGTAATATTTATGAATCTATTACCGGTATTAAAGGTGAATTTGAATTTAAACTTCGTGAAAAAATCACCTATTCATTAAGTACCGAAACCGGAAAAGAGTCAAAATCTGAAAGCTTTCAAAAAGACGGCTATTTGGCTAATAATGAAGTTAAACTGTTAACAACCATAGGTATTACCGAAAACAAAACTTTTGAAGAGCTTTTTAAAGTTAAACCTGTGGTTCCGGATTTACGCATGCCACAAATTCGCTATGCATTAGGAAAAGCGGATCTTTATCCTGAATCAAAAGATTCTCTAAATTATTTATTTAACTTATTAAAAGACAATCCTTCTGTTAGGATAGAATTAAGTGCACATACCGACAGCCGTGATAACGATGATAAAAACTTAAAATTATCGCAGGCCCGGGCTGAATCTTGTGTTAATTACTTGGTAAATGAAAAAGGTATAAATGCGGAACGTATAATTGCCAAAGGATATGGTGAAACCATGCCCATTTATACCGATGCCCAAATTAAAGCGGTAAAAGACAAAGCCCAGCAAGAACAAATGCACGGCGAAAACCGCCGCACCACGTTTAAAGTAATTGGTTTTGATTTTGTTGATCCAAATGCACCAAAGCCAACTGCAAAGCCTGTTAAGCAAGATGCCGCTGAAGAATCCGAAAACTAACTCGTGGCGTGTTCAAATGATTCATGAAAGCTTTTCATGTTATAACAGCCAGTGCGGGTAGTGGAAAAACATATACTTTATGTGAACACTTTATAACAATTGCCGTAAGCGATCCCCAGCAACTTAAACATGGTTTTAAGCGCATACTTGCTGTAACCTTTACAAATAAAGCCGCAGCAGAGCTTAAATTTAGAATTTTACAAACGCTACAAGATATTCATAATGAAAATCCCAGTGTAGCTAAATTAACATCTAGTATTACAACGACATTGGGTATTTCAACTTCTGAATTGCAACAACGATGCATTCGGGTACACCAATTCATTTTACATCAATACAGTCAATTTTCTGTAAGCACACTTGATAGTTTTACGCACAAATTAGTTCGTGCATTTCACCAAGAATTAGAATTACCCGGACCCTTTACTATAGAACTTGATGTTAAAGGTTTTTATAACCGTATTATTGGTGAACTTATGGATTTGTTTGGAAAAAATGCAACAGTAACCGGTGTTGTTTCCGATTTTGCACGTTCACGAATACATGATGCCGGACATTGGGATCCACAATTTTTACTTTGGTCATTTACCGAATTATTAGAACAGGAACGGGCCCGACCCTATATAGAAATTATTAGGCAATTTAAAGATTCTGAGTTAAAAGCACAGCATGAGTCCATTGTTAAATCTATTTTTTACTACCAAACAGAAGTTGTAAAGCGTGCGGATGCCGTGTTTCAATATGCATCTTCACATGGAATAACAGCAGCCATGTGCATCGGAAAATCCAGAGGGTTTTGGGCCATTTTGCAAAAAATTAAAAAACAACAAACCTGTAGGCCGGAATTTTTTGAAAATACACATTTTGAAAAATGTATACGCAGTGGCATTTGGTTAAGTGAGAGTAAATCTGCTGTGCACAATAGTGCAATTCAGGTAAAAATCAGCGAACTTTTAAAATTTGCAGAAGCACATTTTGAAACCTATGAACTCTGTTTTAAAATGCGTAATCAAATTTATTTTTTACGACTGTTAAAAGAAATTGAAACGCTTTGCGAATTGCGAAAAAAAGAAGAACAACGCGTATTTATAAGTGAACTAAATACTAAAATACAAGATATTGCTCGGGAAGAACGAGCTGAATTTATATTTGAACGTATGGGTAACCGCTACTCCCATTTTTTAATTGATGAGTTTCAGGATACCAGCACTCTACAATGGCAAAATTTTATTCCTTTAATTGAAAATGGCCTGGCACAGGGCGCTTCTTCATATATCGTGGGTGACGGCAAACAAAGCATTTACCGTTGGCGAAATGCAGATGTAAAACAATTTATACAATTGCCCACACTTAAAACTGAAACTTACCATCCTAAACCCGACACCCAACAGGTATTTAAAAATCAATTTAAAGAACAACCATTAACATTTAATTGGCGCAGCAGTCCTGAACTTATTTCATTTAATTCCTCGTTGTTTAATTTCGTATCGGCCCACTGTTTACCCCAATCTCAAAAACCCATTTACAAATCGTGTACACAGTATCCGCCTGCCGATAAATCTTTTAAGTATCAGGGTTACATTCAAATTCATCACGAAGGTGTTTCAACTGAACAGCTTGTAGAAGTACAGGAAAATACCCTGCTTAATAATATTACTAAATGCCTTAAGGATGGGTTTTCATATGGTAACCAAGCCGTATTATGCCGCTCTAATTCTTCGGCAAGTGCACTTGCTGTTTTTTTAATGCGGCATCACATCCCCGTAATTTCATCAGAATCGCTTTTACTAAATGAACATCCCTATATCAAAACACTGGTATCTGCACTGCATTATATCAATGACAGAACCCAGCTTATTGAAGGCATGGCTGTTGTGCAGCATGGCATTGAAATTCTTAAGTTAAATAATAAACAAGCCCAGCAATTAGAACTTAACTTTAAAATTTCAAAGCATAAACCTGAAACCCTGCTGAGCCAGCTGGGAATTTTGTTTAATCCTGATGAACTTGAGGCGCTTAACCCCTACGACCTTTGCCTGGTATTAATACGTGAATTACAGCTTGGAACAGGCAGCGCCATTTATATGCGGTTTTTTTTAGATTTAGTGCAACAGGCATTGGTTGAATTTGGAAATACTCTTGATGATGTACTGAATTATTGGCATACTGTAGAAAATAAAGCCAGTATTAAAACCCCCGAACATAGTGATGCCGTTACATTAATGACCATTCATAAAAGCAAAGGATTGGAATTTCCAGTGGTACATTTAGCCTATTGCAACTGGAAAATAATACGTAATGAACAAATTTGGGTATCGTTTACAAACCGTGCAACAATCCCGCCGGTAGCCTATGTATATGTTCAACCTGAATCGCCGATTACAGAAATTCAACAGGCTTCAGAAACAGCTGCTGATATGCAATTGCTTGACCAAGCCAACTTATTATACGTGGCATGTACGCGCGCGCAGCACCGTTTGTATATACAAGCGCAATACCCTCTAAAATCATCAGATACCAGTAGTGAACGAAAAGATTTAATTTCGCATTGGATTGGCACATTCATTAAACATTCTGGATTGCATGGACAAGCCTGCTATAGCTTTGGAAAACCTGAATTGTATACCTCTGCATATCATGCCGGAGCCGCTGTTCCCATAACGCTTGATATTTTTAAGCCAAACTTACCGTTACCTGAAATAAAAACATCCGCGGGCAACACTGTTGAATACCGTGTGGAATATGGTGTATTTTTACATCATATATTAAAAAACCTACACTACGTATCAGATTTTACGAGCCTTGCGGCTCAATTGCAAAATGGCTCTTTAGCCCAATCGCCATTTGCAACACAGGCCTTGCAACAATTAACAGCACTTTTTAAAAACCCTGATTTTGCACACTACTATTCCAAGCCGTTCCGGGTTTTAAACGAACGAGATATAATGGGAGCGGATGATCGTATACGCCGCCCGGACCGCATTGTTACAGATGGAAAAAATTGGTTTGTAATGGATTTTAAAACCGGATCTGAACGTTTTGAGCACCATCGTGAACAATTACGTGACTATATGGATGTACTTCATTCATTTGGTTTTATAGCGCCAAAAGGAATTTTAGTATATACCGAAACGTGCGAATTAATTTACCTTTAACCTATGAAAAAACAACTAGTTTTTATTTTTACGGCCTTATGTTGCATGCAGGCATTTTCACAAAAATCCGGCATTCAAAAACAGTATATGGATTTAAAAGTATCCCCACAACAGGATTTTTACGGTTACTGTAATGGCACCTGGCAAAAGCAATTTGTTTTACCTGAAAGTGATGCCCGCTATGGCAGTTTTAATTCTATTAACGATGATAATCTTAAACGCATAAAAAAAATCTTAGATCCACTTCAGCAATCGGAAGGCAAGAGCTTAGATGAAACCTCCAAACGTATTGCTTCCTTTTACAGCATTGCAATGGATAGTGTTTTGGCCAATCGATTAGATCAAAATCCAATTTTAGGTTTGCTTAAATCGATAGATATGTGTGCGGGTATTAGCGATGTCCTAAATTTAAAATCCGAATTTGATTACGCAGGAATTAGTACCTGGTTTAGTATGGGCGTTTCAGCCAATTTAAAACAGAGTACGCGCAACAGTTTATATTTAAATCAGGGCGGTTACGGAATGGGTGACCGCGATTATTACCATGAAAAACGATTTGATGATATTCGTATTGCATACCTCGCATATTTAAAATCTTTATTTATGGCCATTGGATTAGATAGTAGTATGGCCCTACAAAATGCTCAAAACTGTATTGCTGTTGAAACCCAATTAACCGATAAAGCGCTTACGCGACTGGAGATGCGTGATATTGAAAAACAATATAATCCTATAACTGTTTCAAAATTAAAATCTTGGCATTCGAGTTTTAACTGGACGGCGTATTTTAAAACCTTTGCCTTATCTGAAACTGATACACTTATTGTAAACAATATAAATTATTTTAAAAATCTGCAACAAATTTGGCAATCGGTTTCCTTAGATGTTCTTAAATCTTACCTTAAAGCACAACTATTAATGGAATCAGCGCCTTATTTATCCGAACGGTTTATTAAAATCCACTTTGATTTTAGAGGCCGTGTGTTAAGCGGTGCCAAGCAAATGAAACCCCGTTGGCAACGCGTTTACCAACTTATGAATGGCACAATGGGCGAACTTGTAGCTCAAAAATATGTAATGGCATATTTTCCTAAGTCCTCAAAAGACAAGGTACAATCCATGATAGATTATTTAATTGCAGCGTACCGTAAACGAATTGATAGCCGGACGTGGATGTCTGCCGAAACCAAAATACAGGCACAGCGCAAACTCGATTTGTTAATTCGTAAGGTAGGCTATCCTGAAGTTTGGAAAACCTATAAGGGCTTAGAATTTGCTTCAGAAAGCTATTGGGATAACATAAAACGTTTAAACCGCTATTTGATAATTGATAATATTTCTGAACTTAAAAAACCTGTAGACCGAAATAAATGGCAAATGACACCCACTACGGTTAATGCCTATTACGATCCTACCACCAATGAAATTACTTTTCCTGCAGCCATTTTACAACCGCCGTTTTTTGATCCAGAGGCTGATGATGCTGCAAATTTTGGTACCATGGGCGCTATTATTGGCCATGAACTTACGCATGGTTTTGACGATCAGGGCGCTCAGTTTGATGCTGAGGGCAATTTAAAAATGTGGTGGACATCGGCAGACTTTAACGAATTTTCAAATCGCAAAGCCGGCATCATCGATCAGTTTAATGCATTTGTGGCAATAGACACGCTACATGTAAATGGTGCCATGACACAGGGTGAAAATATTGCCGACCTCGGCGGTTTAACCATGGCATATGATGCCTATCATTTAAAACTTGGTAAAACAGCACCAAAAGTAATTGATGGATTTACGGCAGACCAACGCTTTTTTATTGCATGGGCCCAGGGATGGAAAGCTAAAACACGGGATGCTGAACTTAAACGCCTTTTAACACTGGACTACCATGCTCCTGCTTACTATAGAGCATTTGCACCTTTAACCAATTTGCCTGCATTTTATAAGGCATTTCACGTAAAACCCGGAGATGCCATGTACCGTGATGAAAAGCAACGCGTAGAGGTTTGGTAATGCAATTTAAATCGGCCTGGTGCATTATTTTAGTAATCGGATTAAAGCTTTCACTTCAATCCCAGATTCAAAATGAACTTCCAGCTGGATTTACCGAAAGCGACTTAAAAGGCGCGTCTTTAAGTATACATGTTATGGATTATGAACAGGGTACTACTTTATATGCGTACGATGCCGACCGATTGTTAATACCAGCCAGTATTCAAAAATTACTTAGTACGGGTGCTGTTATGGAACGCTTTGGTCCAGACTATCAGTTTAAAACAGCACTTGGTGTGTGCAAATCTAAATCTCAAGCAATTTCAAAAAAAAGTCTTATAATATATGGAAGCGGTGATCCGAGTCTTGGTTCGCATTTTTTTCCGGATGAAACGGCTCGCATGTTTACTGAATGGACTCAGGCTATTACTCGAAATGGATATAACACATTTGAAAATGGCATTGTTGTAGATGCAACAGCTACAGACTGGCTTATACCAGATGAATGGACCTGGAACGATATTGGTAATTACTATGGTGTACCACCCGGAGCTATTAACTTTTTTGACAATACCTGTGTATTGCATTACAAAACATCAGCCCCGTACACCAAAGCAAATGTGTATAAAATAGAACCTGACTTACCCGACACCTTTTTAAAAATAAAACCTAATATAAAAATTGATACTATTCAAGAATCACTAATTGCCTTTGGTACACCTTATGAATTTACTCGATACCTGTCGGGTAATCTATCGCCGTTTCAAAATGATGTTACACTAAAAATTTCAATGCCGCATCCTGCCGAAGTACTGGCCTACAGTTTTCAAAAACATTTAAAAACAAAGGGCCTTTACACCTCAGGATACCGAGTCATGTACGAATCTCCGTTTCCATGTATTGCCGATACCTTTTATTTTCATTTAAGTCCACCATTAAAAACATTAATACATAAAACACTTTTATATAGCATAAATTTATATGCAGAAGCATTTGTACTAAAAATGGGTAATGGAAAATACCATACAGGCGTTGAAACTTTAAATACATTTTGGAAATCCAAAATTCCTAATTATCCGGCTGTGCTTTTTGATGGCTCGGGTTTATCACGTTCAAACCTGGTAAGTGCAGTGTTTATGACACACGCATTACATTATTTACTTAAATCAAAAATTGGATCAGCGTTTGAAAGTACAATGGCGGTTTCGGGATTACCCGGTGGTTTAAATAATTTTGCAGCCCATACAGCCTTGCGAAATAACCTTAAAGGTAAAAGCGGGTATATGTCGCGGGTACGAAGCTATGCGGGGATTTTTAATTCAAAAACAAATCGCAAACTCGTTTTTTGTATTATTGTTAACAATAGTATGGCTCCCAGTTCAAGATTAAAAACAGCCATAGAACAATTCTTGGTTTCACAATATCTAAATCATTAACATGCATACCTTAATTAAAAATGCCCAAATTGTAAATGAAAACCGCATTATTCAGGCAGATGTGTTAATTCATAATAATCGCATTGAGCGTATAGATCACACTATTTCTGTAAAGTATAACGTACATGAAATTAATGCCGAAGCCTTAACCCTGTTTCCCGGATTAATTGATGACCAGGTTCACTTTAGAGAACCCGGATTAACCCATAAAGGCTGTATTGCAAGTGAATCAAAAAGCGCGGTTGCAGGTGGTGTAACGTCGTATATGGAAATGCCCAATACCAACCCTACAACCACCACACAAGATGCATTACGACATAAGTACCAAATTGCCCAAAAGCAATCAATGGCTAATTATGCGTTTTATATTGGCGGCAGCAACACCAATATAGAAGAGGTTTTAAAAACAAATTTAAATCAATGTTGTGGTTTAAAATTATTTATGGGTTCCTCAACCGGAACGCTTTTGGTTGATGACCCCACTGCATTGGAAGGATTTTTTTCAAAATTTGAAGGTTTAATTGCCACTCATTGTGAGTCTGATCCGCTAATTCAGTCGAATTTAAAAACTATAAAACAACTCCATACAGGTGAACTCGATGCTTCATGGCATCCAAAAATACGATCGCGTGAAGCTTGTTTTGCCTCATCTTCATATGCTGTTACGCTTGCACAAAAGTATAAAACCCGCTTGCATGTTTTACATATTTCTACAGCGGAAGAACTTTCGTTATTTGAGGCACAGGCAGATGTTAGAAAAAAATTAATTACAGCCGAAGCCTGTATACATCATTTATGGTTTTGCGATACGGATTATTCAAATAAAGGAAACTGGATAAAATGGAATCCAGCAATTAAATCTGCTGCGGATCGTGATGCACTTCAAAAGGCATTACATACGCATCAAATTGATGTTATTGCAACCGATCATGCGCCGCATACACGTGAAGAAAAATTACAAACGTATGAAAAAGCACCCAGTGGAGGTCCATTGGTTCAGCATAGCCTGCAGGCATTAATAGAATTAAGCAAACAAGGCGTTATTAACCTTGAAACCATTGCACAAAAAGCCGCTCATAATGTTGCACAATTATTTTGCATTGAAGATCGCGGCTACATCCGTGAGGGGTATTTTGCCGACTTGGTGCTTGTTAACTTACATTCGGGTCAACCCGTTACATCAGCTTCATTGTGGGCACAATGCGGATGGAGTCCGTTTGAAAACACCACATTTTCAAGCACCATTACACATACCTTTGTAAACGGTTATTTACAATATGAAAAGGGTACGTTTCATCCGTTTCAGGCAGGACAAGCCCTCACCTTTAAGCGCACATGACATCGGAATTACAGCATTTGCTTCCTAGTGTAATTAAAATTGTAAAACAAGTTGGTCATTTTATTAAAAGTGAATCACAACATTTTTTAACCGGTTCTGTAGAATATAAAACATCTAATGATTTAGTAAGTTATGTAGACCGCTGCAGTGAAACGATGCTGTGTGAAGCCCTTGACCGCTTACATCCCGGGCTTGGATTTGAAACCGAAGAACAACAGGTGATTCGCCAAGGTGCTACACGTTGGATAATTGATCCCCTTGATGGTACAACCAATTTTATTCATCAAATTCCTTTATATGCAATTAGTGTTGCTTTAGCGCAGGATAACGAAATTTTGTTAGGAGTTGTTTACGAAATAAATAATCAAGATTTGTATTCCGCAATTAAAGGACAAGGTGCATGTAAAAACGATACACCCATACATGTTAGCCCAACCGCGCATTTTAATCAAAGTCTAATTGCAACAGGATTTCCCATTTCGGATTTTCCTAATAAATCAAAATATTTAAATTGTTTAGGCCCCCTGATGACTCAAACTCGTGGTATTCGGCGTATGGGAGCAGCAGCGGTAGATTTGTGCTTTACCGCTGAAGGTAAATTTGATTTATTTTTTGAACCTCAGTTAAAACCTTGGGATGTGGCAGCAGGGGCATTAATTCTTGAATCTGCAGGAGGATTGGTTAGTGATTTTTCTGGAGGTACTGATTGGCTTTACGGTAAATCTCTTATTGGCGGTAATCCCCACATGCATAAAGCATTTTTAAATTTTATGAAAACGATTTAATAAATTGAATGGCGGCCCATTCTGATTCTGTTTGTACCTGAGCCAAGTCAAATCCATACGTTTTAAAATACCGTATCAGTTCATCCGTATCGGTTTCAAAAAAACCACTTATTAAAAGTTGTCCTTGATGTTTTATACTCTTTGCACATATAGGAGCATAGTATTTTAAAACATTTTTATTGATATTAGCTAAAATCACATCGTACATATGATTTTGCGGAATAAATTCGGAAGCTGCATGCACTTGTATTTCATTTGTAAAGTTATTAATGGCGTTTTCTCGGGCATTATCCAGCGCCCATAATTCAGTATCAGTAGCGTCAACATGTTGCGCACCCATAAGTTTTGATAAAATAGCCAAGATGCCCGTTCCTGTACCAATATCCCATATGTGCCGGGTATTTACATCTAAATGTTGCAACATAGTACACATTAAACGTGTTGTAAAATGATGTCCGGTACCAAAACTCATTTTAGGCGTAATACATACATTATACTTACAGTTTACATTTGGTTTTTGAAATGCGGCATGGATGTATACCTGCCCTACTTGAATGGGTTCATATGCAGCTTCCCAAGTTTCATTCCAGTTTTGAAAAGGAATGGATGTAATAGAATATGATAACTTAAAATCATATTTGGAAAAATCAGGTAAAACTATTTCTGAAACAGCTGCCTCCTTACAATAAGCATTTAATCCCTCTGGAGTAAATTCAAAAGTATCAAAAGGTAATTCAGATAATACTGCCAAAAGAATTTCTGATCCGGGATCAGGTGGTGTTATATTAAAGCAATAACAGCTATACATTAAACAGCATTTACAATATTGATAAAACTTTTTGATTTTAAACTTGCTCCACCTATAAGGGCACCATCAATATCAGCCATTTTAAATAAGGCAGAGGCATTTTCGGGCGTACAACTTCCGCCATATAAAACGTTGATAGATTGATCCTTGCTTTCAGAAGTATATTGGTTTAATAAAATATTTTTAATATGGGCATGCATTTCTTGTGCTATATCAGGAGTTGCAGAATTTCCAGTTCCTATAGCCCATACCGGCTCATAAGCAAGTATTAAACGATCTACGGGCACTTGTTTTAAAACGGGCCAAACCTCTGTAAGTTGCTGCGATATAACTTCAAACTGTGTATTATGCGCCCGTTCTAACGCAGACTCTCCAATACAAAATATAATATGTAATCCGGCCTCTAGGGCTTGAATAATTTTTTGTGATAGAAGCATAGGCGTTTCATGATGTTGCATGCGACGCTCACTATGACCAATAATTACATACTCGGCACCACATGAATGTATCATGGCAGCACTCACTTCACCTGTAAATGCGCCAAATGCATGTGCGCTGCAATCTTGTGCACCAACATGTATACCTTTTGGTTTTAAAATTGAAGTTGCAAGTACTAAATACGGAAATGGCACACAAATAGTAATATCCATTTTTTTAGTATCAAATTGAATGTGTGAAATTTCATGTAACAAATGTTCTGCCTCTTGAATGTTTAAATTCATTTTCCAGTTGGCTACAATACAGGTTTTTAAATTCATAACAAATTAATTTTAATTCGTGGATCCAGCCAGCGGTATATAACATCCACTGCGCTATTAATACATACAAATAAAAATGCAAAAAAAAGCGTACAGCCCATAACAACTGGTAAATCGCTGTTGTTTAATGCCTCAACTACTTCATTTCCAATACCCTTCCAATTAAAAATGCGTTCAATAAATACTGCTCCGGCTAAAAGCGATGCCAGCCAACCTGAAATGGCTGTTACCACTGGATTTAAAGCGTTTTTTAATGCATAACGGGTTAAAATGCGAAGATTAGAAAAACCCAAGGCCCGGGCTGTTCTTATATAGTCACTAGCTAAAACGTCTTGAAATGATGACTGTGTAATTTGAACAATAATGCTCATAGGCCTTAAACTTAAAGTTATTAAGGGAAGGATTAAATTATGCCATGCCAAAACGGGGCCTTTTAAATTATCTACTTCATATAAACTACCCGTTGGAGATAAACCGGTGTATGAACTCCAAACATAACCCAAAAGCCAAGCAAATAGTAAGGCTATAAAAAAAGAAGGAGTGCTTATGCCGAAAATTTGTATACCAACAAACACCGCCGATCGTAACTTATGCCATGTTGTTACAGCAAACCATATACCTATTGCAATACCCAACAGTGTTGCCAATAGAATTGCACTAAAAGCCAAAAGCGCAGTTTCTGGCCAACTGTCAGCAATAATACTACTTACAGGTGTTTTAGAAATATAACTGGTACGTAAATACGGCGCCTTTAATATTATTTTGTAATGTGATACTGATACCACGGGTATAAAAGATGTATAAACATCTGTATTTAAATAAAGGAGGTGCTTAGGATTTGTGGCGTGATGAATAGAAATGGGTGAAAGATCATTTATATAATGCAGGTATTGCTTTATCCAGGGGCGGTCTGTGCCTGTTTGATGATGAAATTGTTCTATTTCTGCTTGTCCTGCTCGGGGGCCCAAAACAACTAAAGCCGGATCACCGGGAATTACTGAAAAAAGCGTAAAAACTAAGCTCGCAACGCCCCATAAAACCAAAAGGCTGTAACAAAATTTACGGATAAACCACACCCGTTAATTTACAAAAAATACAATTTGGTGTTTAAAAAAATGCCAATAGTTATAGCTTTGGCATGTTAATTATTTTTGTTATTTAAAGGCTAAAATGAAATGGATTGCGCGCTTATTTCTAAGTCTTGTTTTGTGTTTTATAACATTGTATTGTAAGGCACAAAAAATTGGACTTGTTTTAAGCGGTGGTGGCGCAGATGGTCTCTCGCATATAGGGGTTTTAAAAGCATTGGAAGAAGAACACATTCCTGTGCACTACATTTGCGGATCTTCCATTGGCGCCCTCTTATCTGCTTTTTATGCATCGGGATACCGCGCTGAGGATCTTGAAAAACTTGTTAAATCGTATTTTTTTGAGGGTTTAGCTAAAGGAAAAATCCCTTTAAAATATAATTATTTAATAAAACATACTGAGGATTATGGAGCCTGGTTTAGTTTAAAAATTGACTTGTCGGAAGGAACTTTAAAAAACATTCCATCCACCTTGATAAATTCATCACCCATTGACTTTTATTTAATGGAAGTATTTAGTCCCATAGCTTTAAAAAGTAAATACCATTTTGACAGTTTGCCTATACCCCTGCGGATTGTTGCTTCAGATGTAGAGCAAAAAAAAATACAAGTATTTAAATCGGGAAGCCTACAAGATGCTGTACGATCCAGTATTACATACCCATTTTACATTCGTCCTATTGCACCGAATGGGCATTTACTTTTTGATGGCGGACTTTACAATAATTTTCCCGTTGCATTAATGCAGCGTGAATTTAATCCCGATATCATTATAGGCAGTAACACTACAGAAAAAAATATTAAACCCGATGATGAAAATATATATTCGCAAATGCGTACTTTTTTAACGCAATCCTTAGACTCCTCTCATTTATTGTCTAATGTGTTTGTAATTCAACTTCAATCAGAAGCAGGCACTTTTAACTTAAATAACATTTCGGCACTTATAGATAGTGGATATGTTGCAGCAAAACGGACACTTTCTGTTTTAAAAAATAAATTTACAATTAATGCTATACCCGATACTTTAAATGTTAAAAAAATAGATGCATATAAATCGTTAGACATGACCAGCATACCGCAAATTGATTCAGTTCATTTTAATGGCTTTACTTCTGCTCAAATAAAATTTTTAACTCGGCATTTAGGATTAAATCAACTCCCCGTTTCTTATCCAAAATTTCGTAAACGTTATTTTAGATTACTTAATGATGATTTTTTACGATACACGTATCCTAAAATTAAATCTGAAATACAAACAACCCACTTAAATATTACAGGTAAAATTCAACGGCCCTTTCAAATTGAGCCAGGTGCCATTATTTCTAATAAGCCCATCACAGAAACGTTTTTGGGAGTGCGGTACTTACACTTTGGCACTTATCGTTTTAGTGCCTATGCCAACGGTTATTTTGGTAAATTAACATCCGGCGCACATGTTAAAGTACGTGTTGAGCCTCCATCAGGAATATCTTGGTTTTTTGAGCCTTCTTTTACTTATGGCAGCTGGGATTACTATAACAGCAGTGCGTTATTTTATGACTTTCAAAAGCCCTCTTATTTATTACAGCTCGATCGTTTTGTAAATATTAAAATTGGAGCTCCCATTTCAAATCAATCGCACATAAGTGCTCATTGGACTTATTCCGATTGGGAAAGCCGCTATTACAATACGGATGATTTTAAAAAGACGGATACTGCTGATTTGAGTAAATTTCTGTTTCAGCAAATTCAAACTGAATTTTCTAACCAAACTTTAAATCGCAAAATGTACTCAAACGAAGGGCAATTGTTTAAATTACGGCTTCGTGCATGTAAGGGTATAGAATCGTATTTACCGGGTAATCAGTCGCTTTCAAAAACACCCTCAGACTCCGTTCATAATTTATGGTTTCAATTTAAATACACCGGTGAACGCTATTTTAGAACATTTACATGGTTTCGTCTGGGACTATTTTCTGAATTATTAGTATCAAATCAGCCTTTTTTTAAAAATTACAAATCCAGCTTATTGGCTGCGCCTGCATTTCAACCCACACCCGAAAGTCAAACCTTGTTTATTTCAGATTTTAGAGCATTTAATTATGCATCTTTAGGATTAAAAGCCATTTTTAATCCCCATGCAACTTTTGACTTACGTACTGAAATATATATTTTTCAGCCGTATCAAAGTATTATAAACAAAAATAACACTGCCGAACTAAGTAAGCCGTTTTTGTATCGCAGTATCACCGCTACTGCAGCATTGGTTTACAACAGCCCCATAGGTCCGGCAAGCTTAGGATTAAATTATTATGAAAAACAAACGCAACCCTTTTCACTGTTTTTTCATTTAGGATTTATTCTATTTAATTCAAAATCCTTAGACTAATATTATTTAATTGTTCGAAAAATCAAGAACGGCATTATACACGTAACCCTTATGTTTTTAATGCAAACACCTACTAATGTGTGATGGGATAATAAGCACTTGCGATGTCCAAGATTTTTTACACCATCATCTATAAGCAATTATAAAACAATTTCTAAACCGGTATTAAGACCATAGGAGCAACATTCGGAAAACGGTTTTATTTTTGAAAATTTACGGGCACGCTTAGAAAATCCTTGATGCCCCGTAACGTTTAATTTTCCGGTTGATTTGAATAAGATAACTTTACCCAATGTGCTGCTTTGCGTTTTACTTTTTCTTTAAGTCATTATTTACGCACAGCCTCAAACAGATTACCACATACCCGATTCATTTAACACAGCCAAAAGTGAATTGTATTTAACAGCCGAAGAAAAGGAGGTCATTCGCTATATATACTATGTTAGAGTTAATCCTCAGCAATTTTTAAAGCAGTATTTAAATGCAAACCGGGCTGATACCACAAATAGTTATGTTAAAAGTTTGCAAGTACAATTACAACATTTAAAGCCATTGGCACTGGTATTTCCAAACCGTAAATTATACCGCATTGCCAAATCATGGGCACTACAAGCCATCTTAATAGTAATTAGGCTTATCGGAAGTATTTGGTTTTGAATTTAAAAAATACAAACGGGTTAAGTCCCATAATGGGTTTGCTTCTCGAGGCAGGGCATGATGCGAAATCCACTCGTCTTTTACTGGATGTTTAAATTTAATATGATAACTGTGTAATAAAATATTACCATCTGGATTCGAACGCTGCGCTCCATATTTTAAATCTCCTTTTATGGGTATGCCTATATGCGCAAGTTGTGCCCGTATTTGGTGATGTCGACCGGTAAAAAGTTTAATTTGCAATAACATGTAATGATCCCATTTTACCATTATGTTGTATTCTAATTCAGCTCGTTGTGCACCGTTTTGATTGGAATCTACCACGTAAGATTTATTTTGCTTGGTATTACGTATTAAATAATGACATAACAATTGTGTTTCAGGTATGTCCCTACGGGGTACAATAGCAAGGTATTCTTTAATGACTTCACGTTTTTGAAATGCTTGTGATAGCCGTGACAAGGCTTTACTGGTTTTGGCTAATATCAATACGCCGCTTACGGGACGGTCAATGCGATGTACTAAACCGCAAAATACTGCGCCCGGTTTAGCGTCGCGCTGTTTAATGTAATTTTTAAATGTGTCCACTAAAGCCATATCTCCGCTGCTATCGCCTTGTACTGGTTCACCAGAATTTTTGTATACTAAACAAAGATGGTTGTCTTCAAAACAAATACGATGGGCCATGTTATTTGTACTCATCTAATTCCAATTTTTCGTGATTTTGATGACGGCCGCAAAAGGCTTTTCCAAAGTTGCTCTATTCCTTCAGAGGGTGCAGGTGCTGGAATTTGAGAAATATTTCCTTTTGGATCTATCATAACATATGCTTCTGTTCCATACACCTGATACAAGGTAATGGGCGACGAGGTACCTGAAGCATTTTTAAAATAGGTAATGGGCCATGATAAAGTCGGGTTTTCGATGATGTATTGCTTTAGATCTTCAGGGCCTGCATTTATTAATACACTTAAAAACTGAATTTTTACACCATATGTGTTTTGCCATTTTTTTAAAAGTTGCAGTTCTAATTTTGCGCGTTTGCTTTTGTAATCTGTAAAACAGATATAAACCCACTTTCCTTTAAAATTTGACAAACTAACAGCTTTTGTTGCATTATTGTAAACTGTAAAATCGGGTGCCTTAAAACCATTTTGTAATGTATTAAAGGTACTTAAAACTATTTCACACTGGCGCTGTATTTGTCTGTTTAATGCCGAAGCCTGAAGTTCTTTTAAAATGTTATGTAATGCGATTTTATTAAAGCGTGTATCGTAACAAAAATTCCAAAAATTATTTAAAAAAACCCATTGTGCAATAGTATCGTTTTGTAAAAACGCATCATCTTTAAAAAGAGTGTTTAATAATTGCAGCGATGCGTGTTCGTTAATAATATTGAAAATACTCGTACCACTTAGGGACGTGGCTTTTTGAATAATATAATCGTTGTAAAAACTTGATAAAAAAGCTAACACCGCCGGATGCTTAATGTTTACACTTGACCTTGCAATAAAATACTGATATAAAGCTTTTGTATTATAAGAAACGTTTAGTTGCAATTGACCAATCGTATATTGCCAATACGTTGTAAAGTAGGCATCTGTAATATTGGCATAACGCGTTTTGCATTGCAAATACAAGCTGTCTATATTTTTAATGATTTCACGGCGATTTATATGCCCGTCTATATTGTTGTAAAGTCGTGCATTAATGAGTTGTTGAAAATCACGAATCAAATAATTGAGTTTTACAGGTGCATGTTCGTCAAGTTCGGGAAAAACCGGATGTTCGCTACGTGGCGTATAATAAATCAGCGAATCTGGCATTGGCCAGTATACTGTGTAATGTCCGGCCGGCATAACATGCAATGTAGCAGCAAACTGGTTTACGCGTATAACACAACGTCCCGTATCCGGACTTATAATTTGTAATACAATATTAGAATCTGTTTTTACAGAATCTTCAAACCAGGTTTCATATTTTGGCAACACGCCTTCCAGTACTTTTGAAATTGTTATTGCGGCTTGCTTCTCTGATTTTGGAAAATTTAAAGTCAAAAAAATATCCTGTCCCAAACAATTAAGGGTTAGGCAGTACAAACATATCAGGACAATAGACTTCAATATTTAAGGATTTAATAATTCTTGAATTCGAAACATATCACTGTAATTTTGTGATAAATTTTGAAACATGGGCAATGTTACGTCATTGTAATAATCATCAAAGCCAATTGAATATGGTGTTTTAAAAACCTCATCTAATTGAGTTTGTAGGGTAATTTGTGATTTGTAACCATGCTTTAAAACCAATGGCTTTGAAAAGGAAAGGCGCACACGTTGCAAGCAACTGTACCGTCCCTGAAAACCGCCAATATGAATTGCATACTCACGAGCCGGATATGTAGTTTGATTTTTATACATGCCTTCAAGTTTATAAAAAATATACCCCGTGGTCCAGTCCCAAAACATATCATTACCCGGATCTAAATCTCCGGTTTGTGCACCACTTATATTTCGAAGACTATCAACGCCAATTAAAAATTCCATTGCACTAAATGTTCCCTGAATTGCAGTATTTACTGTAAATTGTTGTTTAGAAATATGATGTTTAACCAGCAAATAGACATCTGAAATCTTTTTATAGTTAACAGAATCGGTGTACAATTTTATATTTGAAATAAAATAGTTGAATTTAGAAACTGTAAAAGAATCTCCTTGAACGTTTTTATACCATATTTCATTTCCAAACTTTAAATTTTGATCTGCAGCTTGAGCGTTAAATTTTAGCACACATTTGGCAAGCGTATCTGTTTTTGGTTCTTGCTTTGGTAATACCTGAGGATCTTTATCACAAGCACATGTAATAATTACAAAGGCTGCAAAAAAAAGTCTCATATACTTCATACACCGTAAAGTTACACTTTTAAGGCACTGGGTCATGTCCGTGACCTCCCCACGGATGACAGCGAAATAATCGTCTAAAAGTTAAGCTACAGGCTTTAAAAAGTCCATGTTTTTGAAATGCTTCAAGTGCATAATTACTGCAGGTAGGCTGAAATCGGCAAGCTTGAGGTAGTAAGGGGCTTATACAGCGCTGATAAAATCGAATTAACCAAATAAAAATAATTTTCATTTTAGTACAAATCTAATAATCGTTTAAAAACTGTTCGATCAATAGGTAAATCAATCGTATTAAATGTAGCCAATGAAATAGGCGCCCAAAACACCTCGTGTTCTGTTTGTTTTGGTAAAACCAGGGCATTATAGGGCTTTAGTTCTAAAAGTGAAATTGTATAATAAATACTGAGCACACGTTGTTTGGAATCAAACCAGGAGGGTACATAGGCATCTGTTGTATAAAAATGTTGTGCCTCTGAAACGGTACATTGCATTTCTTCTCTAAACTCACGACATAAGGCATCTGATAAGGATTCCTGAGGTTGAACCCCACCTCCTGGAAATTTAATTAGCCATTTATTTGCAATAAATTCTTTACTTACAAGCACATGATTATTACGAATGGCCAAACCGTAAACCCTTAAATTGATTTCCATTATACACCTAAGTTACGTGCTTTTGATTGTATATTTGCATCTTATGTTTGGCTGGATTGGTGCCGTTTTAGGCTATCTTATCACAAAAAGTTTTTATGGCGGACTTGCCGGTTATTTTTTAGGCAGTATGTTTCAGCCTAAAACGCGTATGCAGAACGATCCCATGAGCTATTTTGGAAATACGCAAACACGTTACGATTTTCCTACCATGATGATGGCGCTTACTGCCGTTGTTATGAAATCAGATGGTAAAATTATACGGGCCGAACTTGACTATGTTAAGCAATTTTTTAGGCAACAATTTGGTAACGGGTTTACCTCTGAACATCTCAAAATTTTAAAAGCCTTTTTAGAACGGCCCGAAATTCCAACAGCTCAAATCTGTGAAATGATTCGTACAAATACCTCTTACGAAGTTCGAAAGGTGCTGGTACATTATTTATATGGACTTGGATTTTCAGACGGACAATTAGAGTCAGCCGAACGCCAATCCATTGAATCTATTGCACGTATGTTGGGCGTAAGCGATGCCGACCGAGAGCAACTTTTTTATATGTATGGTGGTGATCCTATGGCGCATTATAAAATTTTAGGAATATCGGCAGAGGCCACCGACGACGAGATAAAAAGAGCATACCGGAAATTAGCGGTATTACATCATCCCGATAAAGTAGCTTCTGAGCCCGAAGCGGTTCAAAAATCAGCTAAAGAACAATTTCAAAAAATACAGCAAGCATACGAGCAAATCAAAAAAAATCGTGGATTTAAATAATTTAATTATCTCGTTTTATATTGAATTTTAAATATATAGAGATCCTTGTTGTTTTGGCTTTAAGTACAAAGAACATTAAAAGTTTAAATCTAACTTGGAAAAATATTTTTTAAGCCGATGTCTTTTAAATTGATTTTTTTTACTCTTTGGTCCTTATGATTAGGTTATTTTTATTTAGATAATTTGGATGGTTTGGGCGATGCCTTTAAGGCTCGGGTTAATCGGGCTCGCTGCTGCTCGGTTGCCTTCGGCGAAAAAACCCTGCGTATCCCTATCGCATATTTTATTACGTGTTGTATCACAAGCGCCTTAGCCGGCTGTAGGGGCGCAGCGTTCTTTTAACCGCAGGTTAAAAAACCGAACCTGTGAAGCCCGCAAGACGGCGACCGCATAGCGGGAAGGCCCAAATAAAAAATATCATGAAGAATATAATTTGTGTGATGCCTTCGGCCCAGGCTACTCCGGGCTCGCTTTGCTCGGTTATTGCTGCGCAATGAACTAAACCCTGCGTATCTCTATCGCAATTTTTTTATTTGAATTATTTTTAGTGCGATGCTTTGTAATTAGTTTTTTTATTTGGATTATTTGGGCGCGTCCCTTCGGGTCGGGCTTCTGCGGATTTCGCTGCGCTATAGAACATCCTGCGGATGGTTCCCCTTCGGGTCCTGCGAATCCCTCGCGCATATTTTTCAAAATTTTACGTTTAGAAATTGGCAACGATGTTTTTAATTTTTCATAAAAATAATAAAAGCCTTAGCCAGCTTTAGGGACGCAGCGTTTTTATAACCGCAGGTTAAAAAACCGAACCTGTGAAGCTCGTAAGACGTTGACCGCAAAGCCCCAATAAAAATAACATAAAGAAAAAAATTAGAGTTTAGGAATTTATATGTACAATCAAAATATCATCAATAACAAGTACAGACGCATTTATTCTAATGCCCACATGGCTTTCTGTTCATCATCCCAAAATAATGTTGTAGGTTGCATTTCTCCTGCAGCATTTAAATGATTTACACTTTGTACTCTGATATAATTATCAGTATAACCACGGATTTTACCATTATGGGGTTGCTCCCATAATACAGGTCTTTGGGATAAATGAAAAGCAGCACTAAATTGCTGTAATTTTATTTCAGATAATTTACGTAGTTGATTACTGCGAATGCGGCATTCTTGTACAGAAACTTTTCCTTCTAGTGCTGTTGCCGGTGTATTTACTCGCTCACTATATGAAAATACATGCAAATACGAAACCTCCAATTCTTTTAAAAGCCCTTCGGTTTCGTTAAAATACCCCGAATGCTCTCCAGGAAATCCAACAATAACATCACAACCAATTGCCGCATGAGGCATTAAGCTTTTAATTGCTGCCACCCGCTCGCGGTATAAATCAGACTTATAGCGCCGTTTCATACGTTTTAATATTTCATCTGAACCGCTTTGTAAGGGCATGTGCACATGCGGAGCAAAACGTTGAGAATGCGCTATAAACTTAATTATAGCATCCGACATTAAGTTGGGTTCAACTGATGAAACCCTAAATCGTACTATGTTAGAACAATTGTCTAATGCTTTAAGAAGATCTAAAAAATGTTCGGTTTTACGCATCGAAACATCGCGCGCTGGTCCAAATCCAAAATCACCCAAATTAATACCTGTTAAAACAATTTCTTTAACTCCTTTTTGAGCCAATGTGTCAACTTGTTTTAATACATCTGCAATGCTTGCACTTCTGCTTAATCCACGCGCCAGTGGAATAGTGCAAAAGGTACAATTATAGTCGCATCCATCCTGTACTTTTAAAAAACTGCGGGTTCGGCTGGCGTAACTGTATGAAGGCTGAAAGGAAATAGGGCCCAGTACCGATTCATTTTGAATAGCTTCATTATGAGCATGCCGTTCAACTTGGGATACAACATTAAATTTATTTCTGTTACCAATTACCAAATCAATACCCGAAATGGTTTTTAAACGCTCCGGTTTAAGCTCAGCATAACAACCCGTAACAACCACCTTACTTTCGGGATTTATTTTTTTAACCCGCCGAACCAATTGACGGCATTCGGTGTCTGCATTTTCGGTGACCGAACAGGAATTAATTACATAAACATCGGCCGGTTCATTAAATGCGATCGTTTCATATCCGGCTTCTTCAAAACGTTGCGCTAAAGTGTCCGTTTCAGCATAATTTAACTTGCAACCCAGTGTATGCAGGGCTACGCGTTTTAGTCGTGTACTCACACCACAAAGGTATGTATTCGTTTAGGTTATTGGTAATTTACAATTTACCGTACACCATGCATTAATTTTAACAAACGGTTTGATAAAAAAAGCACAATTCCACCCAAAACGATTACTACAGTAGATATAATTGCGAAAATGGTCATGGCGCCCATACTGGCAAAAAACTGAACCAAATACCCTGATAAAAAATTTGCAATAAAACTGCTTAAAAACCAAACACCCATCATTAAAGATCCCAAACGTAAAGGAGCCAGTTTAGTAACTAATGATAAGCCAACCGGTGATAAACAAAGTTCACCCATGGTATGAATTAAATATGTACCTACTAGCCACATTACATTTGCTTTTACAGCCTGGTCGGCAATATCGCCGCCGCGCTGCAAGGCTGCTCCAATCATTAAAAAGAACCCCAGTCCCAATAAAATCATACCCAAACCCATTTTTACAATACTGTTGGGTTCTTTGTTTTTTCGACTTGTAAATGTCCATAGCATAGTAAATAAAGGACCCAGTAAAACAATAAATAAAGGGTTTACAGATTGAAACCAGGATGTAGGGATTGTCCAATCTCCTATAGTTCGGTCTATAAATCGATCCGTATATAATGAAATGGAACTTCCGGCCTGTTCAAAACCAGCCCAAAAGAAAATATTAAATAACATCATGATTACAATCACATTCATGCGTTGTTTTTCTTCTTGAGTTAAAGGTGTTTGTGCAGCAGCATTGGCTTTTTGAAGTTTTGCACCAGGTTCTTTTCCTAAATCGCCTAAATACGTTTGACCCAAACTATTAAAAAGTATCTGGCCTATAATCATCCCAATACCTGCGGCTAAAAACCCGTAATTAAAACCATACGCTGTAATTTTACCTGCAGCATCTTTAACAGCAAAAATATCTTCTGCCAAATACCCGCAAACCAAAGGAGCTAAAAATGCCCCCAAATTAATACCCATGTAAAAAATGGTAAATGCCGAATCTTTACGATTGTCTCCTGGCGGGTAAAGTTGTCCAACTACTGTTGAAATATTGGGTTTAAAAAAACCATTTCCAATTATGAGCAAAATAAGACCTGCATAAAACATAACTATATGTTCTGAGGAGGACATAAAAAGACATATTTGACCCAAGGCCATTAATATTCCGCCAAGCGTAATTGATTTGCGCTGTCCTAATTCATTATCTGCCAACCAACCGCCAAAAATGGGTGTTAAATACACTAAACCAGTATAAATGCCGTAAATTAAACCCGCATTAGCATCGTCAAAACCTAATCCTCCCTCAATGGTTGCTTTAGTAAGATATAGCGTTAGTAAACCGCGCATTCCGTAGTAACTAAAACGCTCCCACATTTCTGTAGCAAAAAGCAGGTATAAACCTTTAGGATGTCCTTTTTCTGTAGTAGTCATAGATTTTGTTTTTTTGCTAAGTTATAAATTTTTAGCAATAACATACCCATCCAACTTTAATTTTGAATGTGTAAATTTGATTTATGAAATTAAGCGTTTGGTGTTTTATGTTTTGGGCTGTACTAAGCTCCGGACCGCTAAGTGCCAATACCTTAATTTTACATTTTTGCTGTGGCGGTTTACAATCTATGTCTTGGGTTAATACCCATGAAACATGTTGTAGCGATGAGGCATCTTCAGATTGCTGTAAAACTACTGTTATCCGTTTTGGTGTTGAGCAAACGGCCTTATATAGTCCTACTTTAATTTTAAATCCTGAATTACCCACTTATTACATTGAACCTTTACATCCACTGTTACCTAAAGTAGTATATGATATTAACTCGTCCTATGCTATTCACTTGGACTATATTTATTTAAAACCTCCTGATTCGGTTCAATTACGTGTTTTAAAAATTTAAAATAAAACTTATTAGTTTTAACTACACTATTTAAAGGACTCTAATTAATTTACCTTTTTTAATTTTGATATAATTCAATTATGAAAACGCTTTTTATAATTATAATAATACTCGCAGGATCTAACATAAAGGCTCAGCAACTGGTTGAAGCCCGTATAAAAGTAAAAGGAAACTGTGAGGAATGTAAGGCTCGCATTGAGCGTGCAGCTGATATCTCAGGTGTAAAATCAGTAAGTTGGGATATAAATACAAAAGTTGCTGTTGTGTATTACAATCCAGTTAAAACACAATTGCAAAAAATTTGTGTCGCAATTACTCAAGCCGGACATGATACAGACAGTCTTCGTGCAAATGCACGTGCATATAAACGATTACCAGATTGTTGCCATTACCGCGAAAAATCATGCGAAAAACCCTGATTTTTTTCCTTCTTCTTTATGCCGTGTATAGTAATGCACAGCAAACCCAACGGGGTCGGTGTTTTGAATTGCAAAATGGTGATACAAGCAATATTCCGGGGGTTTTAATTTTAGGATCAACGCGTCAGGTTATAAGTGTATCAGATGCACAAGGCGCATTTAATTGGCCTAAAGACTCACTCATTACAGGTGTTAAAATTCCCGGCTACAGGCTTAAACGTGTAAAGTCCCCATCAGCTTTTTTATGGTTGGAATTGGTGCAGCAAACAACGCAGCTTGAAGCTGTTGAAATTATTTTTGAACGCTCTGATATTGAATTATCGCAACTGTCTATACAAAAATCAGAAGTGCTGGGCGCCAAGTATTTGATGAAAGCGGCCTGTTGTAATTTATCTGAAAGTTTTGAAACCAATCCCAGTATTGATGTCAATTTTACAGATGCATTAACAGGTGCCAAACAAATTCAAATGTTAGGGCTTGCAGGACCCTATGCCTTAATTACAAAAGAAAATATGCCGTATTTAAGAGGTCTGTCTGGCAGCTATGGTTTAGCGCATATACCAGGTGCCTGGATACAATCCATACAAATGAGCAAAGGCGCAGGAAGTGTGTTAAATGGATTTGACAGTTTTAGTGGTCAAATCAATACCGAACTTTATGCCCCAGAAAATGCACCATCTGTTTTATGGAACACATATTTAAATGAAAATTTACGTAACGAATACAATCTCGTTTTAAAGCCTTCTAAAACCCTTATTCCAATGGTTATACTGGCGCATGTGAGTATTAACCCCTTACAAGAAGATTTAAATCGCGATGGCTTTGCCGATATACCTATTGGTGAACAATACCAATGTATGCCAAAATTCAGCTATCAGCAGGGTGGTTTTGAAATGCAATTTGGCGCCGGTTTTTTACAGGATACAAAGTACTCCGGACAATTAGGCGCTTTATACAATGGCTCTGGTGCGGCCTATCGTATTGGTATACAACAACAAAAGCAAGAACTTTTTGCCAAAGCAGGATATGTGTTTTTAAAACATCCCGGAACTAGTTTGGGTTCGCAGTTTTCATACAGCACATACCAAATTAATTTAAACAACGGTTCGCATGCATATACCGGAAATCAACAAACTAGTTATATGAATATCATTTTTCAAGGCATTTTTAATACTACGGCACATGCTTACAAAATCGGTATTAGTATGTTGCAAAATACGATACTTGAGCAGTACAAACAAACCTTTAACCGCTTAGAATCGGTGCCTGGATGTTTTACTGAATACCAGTACACGCCGCATGATCGTTTTTCTGTTATTTCGGGCATACGTGCAGATTTTCACAATTGGTATGGCATTCAGATTTCACCGCGATTACATTTAAAATACACTCCAAATTCTGCTATTACCATTCGTGCAAGTGGCGGAAGAGCCTTTAAAAGTAATTATATTTTTAGTGAACAGATGGGGTATTTTTCTTCATCTCGTATTTGGGCTATAGATTCCATACCGGTAGGAATTATCACCGGGTTGTCAAATTCAATGCCCTATGGTTTGCATCAGGAACAAGCTTGGAATTATGGAATTAATTTACAATGGCGCATGCGATGGTTTGAGCGCGATGCCTTTTTACTTTTTGAAGCTTATCAAACCCGATTTGAACAACAGGTTTTACCGGATATGTTTAACTCTAAGCAATATATTAATTTTTACAATGTGCGCCGTAGTTATGCGCACAGCATTCAATCGGAAATGCGGTGCGAACCCTTTAAACGCTTTCATATTATGTCTGCCTACCGATATGTTGAAAATAAAGCACCGTATAGTGGTCAATTTCAAGATGTGCCATTTATTTCAAAACACCGTGCCTATTTTAATATCAGTTATGAAACCCGATTAAAACATTGGTTTTTAGATGCCACCCTACAATGGCACGGATCTAAAATTATTCCCAATTTAAATGGCACATTTAATAAAAGTCCAGATTTTGCAATTGTTTTAAGTCAAATCACTTACAAGTGGTATTATCGTCAACACGAATCCGATGCGTACATAGGTGTTGAAAATTTAACCAATGTTAAACAAAATCCCGCGGTATGGTCAGCCGATAGCCCTTACAGCAATCGGTTTGATGCTAATCGCATTTGGGGTCCCATTTACGGTCGCATGCTGTATTTTGGAATTAGATATAAACACCGCTAATTAATTGATGTAATTTTTTTATACCATTTTAGCGTCCTTATGAACAATGGTCACAATTCTTTTTAGAGGATTTGGGTTTTCGAAATTTAAATACCACCAAAATTACAGAAGCCAGTATAGCTAATATTGCAGAAAAAAGTGAGGTCATGGATTTTTTAAAACGGGCGCTTGTATGTAAGATTTATGGGGTTCCGTCTCAAGCAGTTGTATGGTACAAGGCTTAAATGCAGATTCATCACACGTATAAATATTTGTAAACGTTTGGGGATTACGGTCAAATAAAGGAAACCAAGAACTTTGTATTTGAATCATGATTTTATGTCCTTTTAAAAATGTATGTGCCACATCGGGTAAAGTAAATTCTACATAATTTGCTGAATCAACTTTAAGTGGCTCCGGATTAGAAAAACTGTTTCTGTACTTAGTACGCATAATTTCACCACGAACCAGCATTTGATAGCCGCCCAAATGAGCATTAACTTTTGGATCGCAGCAATATGACGTGTCGTAACTAAATTGCTCTGGGAAAACATCTATAATTTTTACAACCATATCACAATCGCTACAAGTTGTTTTTATCCATAGTTTGGCATAAACAGGTCCAGCCCAGGTTACTGAATCTGTTAAAGTAGAACTGGCGTAGGTTAATACATCGGGGCGCCGAACCGCAAAGCGTTGATCATCTATCATGTATTCACGGGTTCGGTTTAAATGTATACCATCAGCGTAGGGAACCGGCGACAAAGGATCTGATACATACAAATTTCGATTTCCCTTTAATGCATTTGGCACATTTGGCTCCCTTACGGTTTGTAACGCAAAAGGCGTCCAAAAAAGTGAATTTGGTGGCCATTGGTTATCGTGCCTCCAACAATTAGACCCGGTAAAAAAAACATGCGTTTGAGAGGGCTCTGAATCTTTAACCCATGTGCTTTTTAAATAACGGTCAAAAAAGGGTTTCTCTATAACTTGCTGATAATACCATGAAGTTTTTGCACCAAATCGCACAGCTCCTAAAAACGCTCCTGTACCTCTGCTCCATCCCCCATGATACCATGGTCCCATAACTAAGTGCACTGGATTTATTGTTTTGGCCGCGTTGGAACGCTTACAGGCTTTATATAAATTCCATGCACCAAAACAGTCTTCAGCGTCAAATGTACCGCCTACAATTAAAATGGGAATTTTAATAAACGGTGCAGCGCGTCGCGCATCACGGGCTTTCCACCAGTCATCATAATCGGGATGTTGAACCACCTGTTTCCAAAATGCAATACTATCCATTAAGGGCATAAACTGTTTTACGGGACCACGATTTAAATAAAAATGGTAGTTATCGGAATCTGTAAAAACATAACCGGGTTTTCCAGTTTTACGAGGAAAGGGCCGGGGTTTTCCAAATGACGAAAAAAATGAAAATCCATCCATTAATGCAAAAGCACCATTGTGATGAAAATCATCTCCCATAAACCAGTCGGTAACAGGTGCTTGAGGGCTTGCTGCCTTTAGCGCCGGATGGCCGCATGCGGCCGTCATCGTGGCATAAAATCCGGGGTATGAAATACCAAAAACACCAACCTTACCGTTGGAGTTTTTTAAATGCCGTATCAACCAATCGATACTGTCATAAGCATCCGTAGACTCATCGGTTTCTGTTTTAGAAACTGTATTTGCTCGTAATGGTTTAACATCGGTAAATTCCCCTTCACTCATATAACAACCGCGTACATCCTGCATAACTATTATATACCCATCTCGTAAATATGAAAGCCAGTATGATTTGTACATTCGGGGTGCAATAACCGCTCCATATGGTGCACATGAATACGGTGTGCGCACAAATAAAATGGGATGTTCTTGTTGCTGTGTTTGTGGTTCGTAAACACTTGTAAATAATTTAACGCCATCCCGCATTGGAATCTGATATTCGGTTTTAACAACCTGCGTAGCAACCCATAAAGAGTCGGCCTTATCCGTTTGACCTTGTAATAGCGTATTGAATAAAATTAAACCCCAAACTAAAAAGAATTTCATACGTCAAATGTAAGTTTTTGATTAACAACCTAAGGTTAAAAATTGCATTGGGAATATTATATGCTACACTTGTAAATATGTACATTTATAACGTATGGCTCAAGAACGGCGGAATAAATTTAGAACACCTGAAGACGCTTCAAACACTCCTACTGAGCCCATTCAGCCAGAATCGGAGCCAGCTACCCCTAAAACCAAAGCAAAACCAAAGAACGCTGAACAGTCTAATCCTGATGCCGATACTCCTAAAGCAGGGTTTTTAAAGCGCCTTACACTGTTTTTAAAAAATGAAAAAAATCAACGCTTAATTGGTTTATGCATGTTGTTTGGTACATTTTACTCCTTAGCCGCTATAGCATCTTATTTAGTGTATTGGCGTAATGACCAGAATGTAGTGAATTTACCCCTATCTGAATTTTTAGACGGAACCGTTAGTGTTGAAAATAAATTGGGTAAAATTGGTGCCCTGTGGGCCCATATTTTAATATACAAAACCTTTGGCTTTGCCTCACTATTTATATTATTGGGCTGGAGTCAGCTGGGTTATGGTCTTTTTTTACAAAGTACTTTAAAACCGCTACAACATTATTTTAAACTGATGGGCTTTACCATTTGGTGGGCTTTAAGTTTATCTTTTATATGTTACGAACACATAGATTTTTTAAATGGTGCCTTTGGCGGCGCCTTTGGTTATGTTTGGTCAAATCAGCTTATGCTTTACACGGGTAGCATTGGTTTTCCAGCACTATTGCTTTTAATAGCATTGCTTTACCTGTTTGTAGCAAACATTATTCGATTTCCCAAACCTCGGCCCAAAGCCCCGTTAAATACTCAAGCACCTTTACAAACACCTACCAAAGATAACGCAGATGAACACCTTGATGCAGCCGATCCCTCAAGTGCAGTAAATACAGAAAACCAACACGAGCATATTAACGCCTCTGAAACAGACATTATAGCCTCAAATCCTGAATTGCTTGAATTTACTGTAACACGTAAATCCGATACAGATATTGTTGAAACCCCAACGGATACAAATGCAATAATAACAGAATCTGCACAGGACCTTCCGGTTGATTTACCTATTGAACACGAACCTAAAAAAAATAGCGCGGACCCAGAATTTGTAATACAAACACCTGTTGAGCAAAACGACGTACTTGTAGAAGAAAATAAAGCCGCCGTTTTGGTTTCAAAATACGGAGAATATGACCCTACTCTGGATTTGGGCTCTTATGCATTTCCTGAATTTGATTTATTAAATGATTATGGTGCCATAACCAGCAAAGTAAATCAGGATGAATTGGTAGCTAATAAAAATAAAATTAGTACCACGCTTAAAAATTATGGCATTGATATTGATAAAATAAGCGCTACAGTTGGTCCAACCGTTACCTTATATGAGATTGTACCCGCAGCAGGGGTTCGTATAAGTAAAATTAAAAATTTAGAAGATGATATTGCGCTAAGCTTAGCCGCACTAGGAATTAGAATTATAGCCCCCATTCCCGGAAAAGGCACCATTGGCATTGAAGTGCCTAATCAAAATCCAGAAATGGTGCCCATGAAAAACATTTTAGCTTCTGAAAAATTTAACAGTACTACTTTTGAACTGCCTATAGCGCTCGGTAAAACAATAAGTAATGAAGTGTTTATTACCGACCTAGCTAAAATGCCGCATTTACTTATGGCAGGTGCTACAGGGCAGGGAAAATCTGTGGGCTTAAATGCGGTATTAGTATCCTTGCTTTATAAAAAACATCCCGCACAGGTAAAATTTGTTTTGGTTGATCCCAAAAAAGTAGAACTCACTTTATTTAATAAAATAGAACGTCACTTTTTAGCCAAATTACCAAATTCCGAAGAGGCTATTATAATTGATACTACAAAGGTTATACATACTTTAAACTCATTGTGTATTGAGATGGATAATCGATATGCGCTTTTACAAGATGCTCAGGTTAGAGACATCAAATCATACAATTTAAAATTTGTACAGCGTAAACTTAATCCAAACGATGGACATAAATTTTTACCGTATATAGTTGTTGTAATAGACGAATTTGCCGATTTAATTATGACCGCCGGTAAAGAAGTTGAAACGCCTATAGCACGACTGGCCCAGCTGGCACGTGCCATCGGCATTCACCTCATCATTGCAACACAACGTCCATCCGTAAACATTATAACAGGTACTATTAAAGCTAATTTTCCGGCACGTATTGCATTTAGAGTTACCAGTAAAATTGATAGCCGCACGATTTTAGATGCGGGCGGTGCAGAGCAATTAATAGGACGTGGTGATATGCTTTTAAGCACGGGCAATGATATTATACGTATACAATGTGCCTTTGTGGATACGCCGGAAGTTGAAAAAATAACAGAATTTATTGGCAGTCAGCGGGCGTATCCAAGTGCTTTTATGTTGCCAGAATATGTTGGAGAAGATGGGACCGGCGGCATCGATGAAATCGATTTGAGTGAGCGGGATAAAATGTTTGAAGAAGCTGCAAAACTTGTAGTTCAATTTCAACAAGGCAGTGCTTCGTTTTTACAACGTAAATTAAAACTGGGCTATAACAGGGCCGGTAGAATTGTAGACCAACTTGAAGCTGCAGGTATTATTGGTCCGTTTGAGGGCTCCAAAGCCCGTGACGTATTAATTAAAGACATGGTTCAACTGGATGATATTTTTCAAAAACTAAAACAAATATGAATTTTACAAGCCTTTTTACTAAACGTTTAATTTTAAGTTTTGTACTGTTTTACGGTATTTCATTGTTTGGTCAAGATCAAGATCCTAAGGCTAAATTAATTTTAGATGACTTAAGTAAAAAAACAAAATCGTATGGTTCAATTCAAGCTCATGTAAAATTTCAAGTAATTGGAAAGGATAAAAAACCCCTTGATAAACCTCAACAATGGATATTGCAACTAAAAGATAAAAAATTTAAAGTAAATATCCCTGGTACGCAAATCGTATGCGATGGTGTTACATTATGGAATTTTAACCAAGATGCACAAGAACTTACAATAAAAATGTATCAAGAATCCAATGAAGAACAAAACCCGGCTAAAATGTTTACCATGTATGAAACAGGTTATAAGTATAAATATAGCGGCACCCAAGTTAGTGGTGGAGTTACATGCGATCTTATTGAACTTTATCCCTCCGTTAAGCCTGAACGAAAAAAATTTCATACTGTAAAAATGTGGGTTGATTCTAAGAAAAAACAAATCAAACTATTAAAGCTTATAATGAAAGATGGCAGTATACAGGTTTTTGAAATGCAGAAGTTTGAACCTAACATTGTTTTTAATGATGCTCTTTTTAAATACGATACCAAAGGATTGAAACCTGAACAAATAAACGATGAGCGTGAATGAAACAGGTAATGTACTCTATATAACCGAATTTTGGCCTGATCCCACACAATCAGCGGCAGGCCGACGTCAAGTTCAAATACTTCGCATACTAGAATCTGCAGGTTATAATGTAACAACTGCAAGTACTGCCCACTGGAACGAAAATCAAAACACAACTACGTTTACAAAACAGCGGTTACAGTTATTTCTAAATACGGAACAAACTGTATCTGACCTTATACATCATAACCCTAAACTGGTGATTTTTGACCGTTTTTTACAAGAAGAAAAATGGGGCTGGATTTTTGATCAGTTTTTGCCCACCTGTATTAAAATTACTGATACCAGTGATTTTTACTCCCTGCGAAATTCACGTGAACATTCTATTACGTCACATACCGTGTGGAATATCGATTCAATGTTAGAAGATCCCGTTTTGCTGCGCGAACTGGCTAGTATGTACAAGTGTGATTTAAATCTTGTTATTTCCTCTGTAGAATATAAACTTTTAACCCAAGACTTTAAAGTTCATCCTGATTTAATTTTACATATGCCCTTTCGGATTTTAAATGCAGAACCCCTTGCCGAAAACCAGCGTTTGTATTGGAAAGACCGTAAACACATTGTTTTTATTGGACAATACAAACACGCGCCTAATAGGGATTGTATTGAATTTATTCAGTCTAATCTTTGGCCTGAAATCATGCAACGCATTCCCGGTATAGAAATGCATATTTACGGAGCGGGTTTTCCGCAAGCATACATTTCAAAATTCAATGCGGTTTATAATAGTCTGCAAATTCGAGGTGTTTGTAATCAATTACATCCCATTTTAAATACATACCGAATAGTATTTGCTCCTTTACGTTTTGGCGCGGGGCAAAAAGGTAAATTTATTGATGCGATGTGCGCCGGTACACCAATAATTACCAGCGCCATAGGTGCGGAGGGCATGTGGACAGCCCACGAAATTCCAGATAGTATAGCGCAAAACGATACTGATTTAATTACCTTATTAGAACGTGTGTATAACAACGAAAAAAAATGGAAACAATCACAGACCTTATTTAATCAAGTGGCATTGCATTTACAGTCTAAAGCATTTGAAAACACATTTGTAAATACCCTACAAACGCTATTACATACACTTAAATCACACCGTCATACCCATATTTTGGGCCGAATTTTAAAAACCGAAGCCTATGCAGCTCAACGGTATAAATACCGGTATATTGAAGAAAAAAACAAAAAAATAGGTGGCACCCCCCCCTAAATTTTAAACAAAAACACAAAAAAATGTATTTTTTTTAAACTACCCCCCCTTTTTTTATAGTTTTGCATAAAATTTTACATTATGCACACCCGTCGACAAATTGCCATGCAGGAAGTCATTAACCGCAAACCGGTTGAACCTCGCATTGAAAAGGCACAAGTAAGCACCTATTTTGGTAAACATGTATTTGGCGTTGATGCCATGCGCGAGTATTTAAGTGATGAAGGCTATAAAGCAGTTACTGAAGCTATGGAAAAGGGTGTTGCAATTGATCGAAAAGTGGCCGATCAAGTGGCCGCATGTATGAAAGCCTGGGCTCAATCCAAAGGCGTAACCCATTATACGCATTGGTTTCAGCCCCTAACAGGCACCACTGCTGAAAAACATGATGGATTTTTTGAACCTTTTGGAAATGGCCGTGCCATTGAACGCTTCAGTGGTTCACAACTGGTGCAACAAGAACCGGATGCCTCCTCCTTTCCAAATGGTGGCGTAAGGAGCACGTTCGAGGCGCGCGGATATACTGCCTGGGATCCCACCTCGCCAGCCTTTATTTGGGGTGAAACACTCTGTATTCCTACAATATTTGTATCCTATACCGGCGAGGCTTTAGATTACAAAACGCCCCTCTTAAAATCATTACATGCACTGGACCGCGAAGCTACCGAAGTGTGTCAGTATTTTGATAAATCTGTTAGCAAAGTAATTGGAACATTGGGCTGGGAACAAGAGTATTTTTTAATAGATGCCGCGCTTTATAACATTCGTTACGATTTACAACAAACCGGCAGAACTTTATTTGGGCATGCGCCTGCTAAAGGCCAACAACTTGAAGACCATTATTGGGGCTCCATTCCGGAACGCGTGTTGGCATTTATGAAAGATTTTGAATACGAATCACATCTTTTAGGCATTCCTGTAAGAACTCGACATAATGAGGTAGCGCCTGCGCAATTTGAATGTGCCCCTGTATTTGAAGAAATCAATATTGCGGTAGATCATAATCAATTGCTAATGGATGTAATGGAAAAGGTTGCCATTCGTCATCATTTTAGAGTTTTATTACATGAAAAACCTTACGCGGGAGTAAACGGTTCGGGCAAACATAACAACTGGAGTTTGGCTACTAATACCGGTAAAAATTTACTTTCTCCAGGAAAAACACCAAAAACCAATCTTCAGTTTCTTACCTTTTTTATTAATATTATAAAAGCTGTGCATGATCATGCCGATTTGCTTCGCGCTTCTATTGCCAGTGCAAATAATGATCACCGACTGGGTGCAAACGAAGCGCCTCCGGCCATTATGAGTGTTTTTGTGGGTGAACAGTTAAATGCCGTTTTAAATGAACTTGAAAAAAGTGTTGGTACACGAAAGTTAAGCCCCGAAGAAAAAACCGCATTAAAACTGAGTATTGGTAAAATACCTGATATTTTACTTGATAATACAGACCGTAACCGTACTTCACCCTTTGCATTTACAGGAAATAAATTTGAATTTCGAGCTGTGGGCTCTTCAGCAAACTGTTCTGGTGCTATGATGGTTTTAAATACCATCGTGGCCGATCAGCTACATCAGTTTAAAACAGCCGTTGACGGTTTAATGCACACCAAGAAACTGGATAAAGACGATGCCATTTTTCAAATTTTACGCCAGTATATTCAGCAATCAAAAGCCATTCGTTTTGAAGGCAATGGTTACAGTGATGCATGGAAAACCGAGGCACAAAAACGCGGACTTAAAAATATACCCACAACCCCGGGCGCATTAGATTTTTACATGTCTAAAAACGTATTGGCTTTGTTTGAACGTCAGCATATTTTAACGCATCGCGAACAAGAAGCACGTTATGAAATATTTTTAGAAACCTACACTAAAAAAATTCAAATTGAATCACGTATTATTGCCGATATGGTTAATAATCAAATTATTCCTGCAGCCATTGCGTATCAAAAAGTGCTTGTAGACAATGTAAACGGCATGAAGCAAATAATGCCTGCCTCTATATTTAAAACTGCCTCTGAAATTCAGATGGCTGTTATTCAAGAAATCAGTACGCGCACTACCATAATACAAAAATCAGCCGAAGCCATGCGTCAGGAGCGAAAAAAAGCCAATGCGCTTAGCAGTTCACGTAAACAGGCCGAAGCGTATTGTACTCGTGTTAAACCTTATTTTGATTCTATTAGGTATCAGGTTGATAAATTAGAATACATTGTAGATGACCAAACCTGGCCACTGCCTAAGTATCGCGAAATGTTGTATTTGCGGTAATGCGTTCAAAAGCTACCATTAAAAAATTAACGGCAGATGATTTTAAACTGCTTAAAACGCTCTGCAGTATATACGGGCCAAGCGGAGACGAAACAGATGTAAGAGATTTTATAATAAAGTATATTACAACACATCAAAAGCATTGGCGTTGCAAACCAAAATTATTTTATGGTAGAGGTTTTCAAAATACATTAATGGTTGTTTTTGGCAAACCCCGTACAGCTGTTTTTTGCCATATGGATACAGTTGGCTTTACCCACCGGTATAATAAACAACTCATTAATATTGGAAGTCCGCAGGGGAGTAAAAATACAATTGTTTGGGGCAAGGAAAATAACCATATTTTAAAAGGTCCTTTACAAATACATTCCCAAACAAAAAAAATTTCTCTGCAATCAAAGATTTTACCCCAAACGGGTACCGCTTTTGTATTTGAATCTAAATTTACTAAAACTTCAAAAAACATTGAATCTGCATATTTAGACAACCGCCTGGGTGTATTTATAGCTCTCAAATTAGCCGAAACCCTCAGCGATGGTATTTTAGCATTTACCACATGGGAAGAGGTTGGCGGTGGTAGTGTTTCATTTTTACAAAACCATATCGCAAAAACCTATTCTATTTCGCAGGCTTTAATTGCCGATGTGAGTTGGATTAGTGAAGGGGTAAAAGCCGGTAAAGGCGCTGTAATCAGTATGCGCGACCGATGGATTCCACGACAAGAATTTGTAAGGCAATTAATACTTAAAGCCGAAAACGCACACATACCCTTTCAACGTGAAGTAGAAGCGTCTGGAGGCAGCGATGCTGCTGAACTTCAAATGGCTGAAAACCCCTGGGACTGGTGTTTTGTTGGCGCTCCAATATCTGGAGTACATACACCAAAAGAAGTAGTACATGTAAATGATATACAGTCTATGCTGGATTTATACCAATTGTTTTTAAAGCACCTTTAAGTTTCATTTGTACTTTTAAACCATGAATGCAAAGGTTAAAATTACCGGAATTATTCCGGTGCGTTATGCCTCAACGCGCTTTCCGGGTAAAGCGCTGGTTGATATAAAGGGAAAATCCATGATACAACGCGTAATTGAACAGGCTTCCAAAGCCAAGGGCTTAACACAACTTATTGTTGCTACTGATGACGCCCGTATTTTTGATTATGTTCAACACCTGGGTTATACTGTTATTTATACACAAGAAAATCATGTTTCGGGTACAGACCGATGCATTGAAGCTATGGAGCAAGCTTGTCCGGATACAGATTATGTAATTAACATTCAAGGCGACGAGCCTTTTTTAAACCCTCTTCAAATTGATGAACTTGCCGCTGCCTGCGATGGTATTAAATCAGTAATAACACAGGTAAAAGCATGTCATAATGCAAATGACCTGCTTCAAACCGGTGAAGTTAAAGTTGTTTGTAACGCTGCAGGAGAAGCCATGTATTTTAGCAGAGCTGTAATTCCCGCTGGCAAATCTGGAACCATTGAAGAATGGATAAAAAATTATACATATTTACGTCATGTGGGATTATATGCTTATAAAAAAGAGGTTTTAAAAACCATCGGCACTCTACCCATATCCGATTTAGAAACACTGGAATCACTGGAACAATTGCGATGGCTGCAAGCTGGAATAAAAATTCATTGTATTGAAACCCAATTTGAAAGTCATTGCATTGATACCCCCGAAGATTTGCAGCGCATCTTAAATAGGTTGCAATTTTAACTGAAACATGAACGCTTTTGATTATGATTTACCCGAAAATGCCATTGCAACCTATCCGCTTGAAAATCCCGAGGATGCTAAGTTTTTAAGCTATATACACGATACCGTAAAAACGCACAACATTCTAAATTTAATTGATGTTTTACCTGCCCATACCTGTTTTATAGGCAACAATTCTAAGGTTATTCCGGCACGTATAGTAGGATTTTCAATTCAAAAAAAAGCGCTTGAATTATTTATTATAGAACTTTTAGAGGAACGCAGAGAACATCAAACTGCAATTTGTCATTGTATGGTTGGCGGCATCCGCAACTGGCCTCCGCATCACACCTTAAACGTAACCAATGATCAAATTACATTATCTGCTACATTTATTGAACGGCATCCCAAAGTAGGTGTGCTTATACAATTTCAATGGACCTCACAATTATCAATTTCGTGGTATGAGGTTTTAGAGCTATTTGGAACCACTCCCATTCCACCCTATTTAAATCGACCTGCAGAGCCCGTTGATGCTTTGCGTTACCAAACGGTTTATGCCACACACAAGGGCTCAGTAGCTGCGCCCACTGCAGGATTACATTTTACATCCAACCACATTGCCGACTTAATACGCAATGGCTTTAAATTTGAATACCTAACACTTCATGTAGGACCAGGAACCTTTAAGCCTGTAAAAGCAGCACACTGGAAGGATCATGTAATGCATGAAGAGTATGTAGAAATTTCAAAATCGTGTGTTGAATTTTTATGTGCCAATCCTGCTTCCACAATTTGTGCTATTGGAACAACCTCTTTGCGAACATTGGAAAGTTTTTATTGGATTGCTGTTAAAATTTTAAAAAACAATAATCTTGCAGAACCTTTGTTTCTTGAACAAGATTTTCCCGAAACACAAAACTGGAAGGCACCAGAAAATTTTAATCCATGGCAAGTACTTTTAAAATGGATGCATGCAAACCAAAAACAGAATATAAACGCACGAACTGCTTTAATGATTCATCCCCAATATAAAATACAAAGTGTTGGCTATTTATGGACTAATTTTCATCAGCCCCGAAGTACGCTTTTAATGTTGGTAGAGGCTTGTATTGGACCCGTATGGAAATCGCTATACATGTACGCTTTAAATCATAATTTTAGGTTTTTAAGCTACGGAGATGCTTGCCTGTTTGAAATTAAACGCAGGTAATTATTATATTTGTTTATATGAAAACGCATTCCTTACTTTTACTTGTTTTAGTTGTAACCTTTAACCTTAAGGCACAATTCACACAAATTAATCATGCTCCTGCAAATGGTGAAACCTTTGAAATGTACCAATGTGACTCCACAGGTATTACTGCAGGCGCTTCAGGCACAAATACCACTTGGAATTACGGCGCCTTAAATAAACACAATAGCCTATTACAAAGCTATACCGTAGCCACTGTTAATTCCATGCAATATCCCTTAGCTAATGTTGCAGCTGCGGCATCAGCATCTAACATGTCGTATTACCGGAGTAAACCCGATACCTTATACTATTATGGTGGAAATATCGCTGTTGGTGCAATCGCTGCAAACTTAACCTACAGTAGTCCTGCATTATATGCCAAATACCCCATGAGCTATGGTGCACAAATCAATTCAACAACTGGAGGTAGTATTGTTGCCTCACAACCTTTTCCGGCTAACGGAGCATTTTCTGGTTTTGCAAATGTAAATGTAGATGGCAGCGGAACATTAACGTTACCTGGCAATAAAGTTTTTAATTCCACAACACGTGTAGTTACAAGCCAAACCATAAATTTTAATTTATTGGTGCCGGGCTCTGTAATTCAACGCAGTTATGATTTTTATGCTGTTGGAACAAAAGCTCCACTATTAAGTGTTGTTGCATCAACATTAAATACGCAATTGGGAGGAACAAGCACCCAAACACTTGTATTTTTAAATAAAGGGTCTTTAATAACCGGTAATTTTGATTTATCGGGATCTGCAATTGATGTATATCCAAATCCTGCTCAAACTATTATTACTGTTAAAAGTTCGCAAAATGCCCAATTGCGTATTTTAGACCTTAACGGACGATGTGTAAGTGAATTTGAAATGAATACAGGCTCAACAATGCTTGAAGTTGCTAACTCTAAGCCTGGAATTTATACGTTACATATTATTTTTGCAGACGGTACTCAGAGCACCAAAAAAATAATACTGATTCATTGATTATGACAATAGAAGAACGCGTAAATACCGAAATAAAAACGGCCATGCTGGCAAGGCAAAGTGCAAGGCTTGAGGCGCTGAGAGCCGTTAAGGCTGCTGTGCTGTATTTAAAAACTTCACCTGAAGGATACAGTGAGCAAACTGCACAGGTTGCGCTACAAAAGGAAGTAAAAAAACGAAATGAATCTGCTAGTATTTATACACAACAAAACCGTCAAGATTTAGCGGATATTGAACTTGCTCAAGCATTGGTTATTTCTGAATTTTTACCTAAACCTCTTACTGAAGACGAAATCAGAATTGAATTACAACAAATAATTAACGAAACCGGAATTAAGCAGGCATCAGAACTTGGAAAAGTAATGGGTATTGCCAGTAAAAAACTAGCGGGCAAAGCAGATAATCGAAAAATTTCTGAATTGCTTAAAAGCCTTTTAACATCTTAAAGAGTTTTTTATACCTAAAATCATAGCTAACATTTAGAACAAGTTTATGTAGCAAACTGATTTTTTAACCTTTAGATCCTGAAATGCATTGCCAAAAGTAAACAAACAACAAAAATTTGAGCCGAATATATCGCCCAAATCATACTTCAACATAAAATTAGCGCGATGAGGATGCGTTTGGTATAGTTCATTGCGCAACAATAACCGAGCGTAAGCGAGACCAAAGAAGCATCGCCATAATTATATTCTTCATGATATTTTTTATTTGGGCCTTCCCGCTTTGCGGTCGCCGTCTTTCGGGCTTCACAAGTTCGGTTTTTTAACCTAAAGGTTAAAAGAACGCTACGCCCCTACAGCCGGCTAAGGCTTTTTATTTTTATGAAAAATTAAAACCATCGATGCCGATTTTAAAAACATGACAAATTTGTAAAATATGCGATAGGGATACGCAGGGCTTGGTTCTTTGCGAAGCAAAAACCGAGCAGCAGCGAGCCCGCATTAGCCCGGGCCGAAGGCATCGCCCAAATTATACATCACGGTTTACTTTAAAAATTTTTTATTGTTCTTTTAGCTTGATCCAAAAGAACCAAAACATCAAGGCTACGATGTTTTGGCTAAAACCTGTTTCATCCTAAATCGCATGCAGAGCGCTTCGCGAGAGGCACCGCATGCCACCCACCAGCTTTTGTATTTTTGGATGTAACATGTTTTTTAACGCCAAAACCATCGATGCCAATTTCTAAACGTAATAATTTTGTGTAATACGCGCGAGGGATTCGCAGGACCCGAAGGGGAACCATCCGCAGGATGTTCTGAAGCGCAGCGTAATCCGCAGAAGCCCGGCCCGCAGGGACGCGCCCAAATAATCCAAATAAAAAATTCAATTTATAAAGGCATCGCCCAGATAAAAATTAAAGACATATACCTAACCCGAAGAGACGCTCCCAAATAAAACAGAAACAATTGCTAATCTAAAACCTGTGGAATTGGCATATCTATCTCAATTTCCCAATTTTTATGCTGTGTATGAATAAAATATATTAAATCTTTTACTCTATCGGCATGCTTTTGATTTTTTAATTTAAAAGTAAGCTCCCGTACCAATTTATTATTATCTAACGAATATTCAACATTTGATAGGGTTGCCATAGTATCGTTTTGAAAAAAAATTACATTGTGTTTACTTTCAAAACCAGTAATGTTAACATTTTTAAAAGGGCTGCATGCAATTACATAAAATGCAATTAAACAGCTACATAATATATTACGCATATATAAAATTACAATAAACTATAATTAAATTTTACTACTGCTTAAATGATAACAATTTATTTACAGTAGTTATAAC
>Ga0255099_1000029_pt1 | contig 57029 bp, 50 predicted proteins | sample Colum_Colum_RepA_2_FD_188451 | JGI IMG/M metagenome (GOLD analysis project Ga0255099, IMG submission 188451) | Freshwater microbial communities from Columbia River, Oregon, United States - Colum_Colum_RepA_8d | ecosystem: Environmental > Aquatic > Freshwater > River | place: USA: Oregon...
GTGCAATTAAAATAATCTCAATAATTAAACTTTCAATTAAATTTTGCTGTAAATACGATTGACTTTTTAAAAATACCCGGCTGTGGCCAGTTAAAACGGTTGTATAGGTGTTTAATGGAAAAATGGAATCGATACGGGGTTTAATTTCGTTTAAAAGGGCATTAAATTTTAATGATCCAATATCTGCTATTTGAAAGCTTACGCGCGTTTGTGATTGTTGGGCATTTAAATAGGGTTTTAACCACGGGTTGGGCGTTTCGGTTTGGCTATTTCGCTCGTATAAATCTTTTAAATCTTCAACGGCTGGAAGCGAATAAAATTTGGAGTCGCCGCGATCCATTTGATGTGCTAATTTAATGCCGGAAACCAACGATAAGGGTTCAGAAAACTGCGGGTATTGATGCATCATTCGTTCTAATCGTTTTATTTTGTATAAAACACGTGCATTATTTTTAAAAATACCATTTGAGTCTTGAGTTTTAATAATACATTCAAACGGTAAAACCCCTGCAAAATAGTTTTCAAAAAATCGCATATCGGTATAGGCAATATCGTTTTTAGGAAAATCATCTATTACATATCCATTTAAGCTGATGTAGTTCATGCCCCAAAACCCCAAAATACTTATGCATATAGTTAGGATGTAAATGGTTTTTCGCTTATGAAAAACGAATGTTTCTATACGGTTTAAAAACAGTGTTATCCATTTCCATTCGGTGGTTTTTTTGGTTTTTTCAAAGGGTTCATTAATATAATGTAATACCAAAGGCATGGTAATGAGCGTAATTAAAAACGTTAGCATGACACCCATGCTGGCGGTAATGCCAAACTCTTGTAAAATGGCACTATTGGTATAATATAATACAGCAAAACCAATAGCCGTTGTTACATTAGCAATAAGTAAGGTTAAGGCCATACTGCTAACCATTACTTCGATAGCTTTATTTCGGTTTTGATTTTCAACAAGTGCTTTTCGATACCGGTTAATAAAAAATATACAGTTGGGAATTCCAATAACCATAATTAAAGGTGCCAATAATGAGGTTAAAACAGTTATTTTGTAGCCAAGCGCATACATTAAAGCCATGGTCCATACCACACCAATTCCAACGGTTAAAAGTGATATTGCCACCATTTTAAAGTTTCTGAAAAAGAGCCATAGTATACCAATGGAAACCAATGCACTAATAAGTATAAACAACATCATTTCATGACGTATTTTTTTCATGATATGCGTTCGTAAATAGGGCATGCCCGAATAATGCAATGGTGTATGGTATTTGTTTTCGTAGTGCTTGCAGGGCTTTAAAATGCTATCAATAAGTGCTAAGCGATTTGCAGAATTAAGCGTTTTAGAATCAAATGTTACACCGATAAGCATCACATGATGTTCAGGATCCCAAAGCTTATGCTTATAAATGGGCCAGTTTAATAATTCAGCTTTAAGTTTTTGAATTTCAGATAACGATGCTACAGGGGATTTCATAAATGGCTCTGTTTCAATTTTTAAGGTTGAATCGTTGCGATGCCCTTTTAAAGCTGTTAAAACAGAAACAGCATTTTGTATTCCGTTTAAAGATTTAAGTTTTTGCGTAAGTAGAAACCAGTCGTTTATTTTATTAGCAGTAAAGAATGTAGAATCTTTAACCCCAATAACCATTAAAACGCCATCTTCTCCAAAAGTGCTTTTAAAATCGCTGTAAACTATATAATCAGGATCGTCTGCAGGTAAAATTTTAGCAAATTCATACGACATTTCAATGTTACTTACCCAATAGCTTGCCCCCAGCGTAATACTAATTATAAAAATCCAAAACAGTAGTTTAAATTGGCTTAAGCATTGTGTTAAATACTTCCAAATCATAGCTTAAAGATACATAGACTTTTAAGTTGAAAAAGGGTTTAAACAGAGTATTTAAGCTTCATAATAATCTAATAGTATTCCATCTAATGGATGCATTCGTAGCTCGCGCGATTCGTTTTCAAAATTTAAAATGATACCATCTGATAAATAAAGACTTATATCGTCGGGATCTTTGGATAAACCAATACTTAAAAGCGATTTGTTTAGAACCGATTGCCATAATTGAGTTTTGTCAGCCCGGGCCTTAAATAATCGGATGCGCGGATCAGGACTTTGTAATCCGGTAATATGTTCATCAACCGAAGTACACGAATAGAGTCCGGTTCCGGATGAATCGGTAGCAATAATTAACTGCTTTGTGTTTTCAAATGTTATAACAAGGGCATCAATAATTTCTATTGTTTGTTGCGGATCTATTTGATTTTGCCAAATGATGCAATCAATATGTTGTACCTTGTTGTTATAAAAAGCATATAATGTAGTTAAATCGGTTTTGGTCCAGTGTTTTTTTATATTCATAAGCTTAGCGCACGTTTACCAAATTCAATGACTTCAACATTTAAAAGCTGTGCATCTTTAATAGCAAATTGAACAGCAGTACGGATACGGTGAAAGCCCTCTTTACCACAGGCGCCAGGATTAATAAACCACCTCGAATAGGGTAGATTTTGAGCAATTTGACACATATGCGAATGGCCACACACCAATATGTCTGTTGGGTTTTGATTAAGAAATGCTTTAACCGATTGGGGATGTTTATGTGCTTTACCTGCAATATGCACTATGCAAACATGTAAGGATTCGCATTTAAAGTATAAGGTTTCAGAAAATAAGGTTCGTAAATTTATAGTATCAATATTGCCCCAAACCATACGAAGGGTTTTATTGTTACACCAGCTTAAAAAAGGACCTAAATCACCAATATCTCCAGCATGCCAAATTTCGTCTGCTGCCTCTATATAGGGGATTAACGCTTTATCCCAGTATCCGTGTGTGTCTGAAAGGGCCAGAATCCGTTTCACGATTCGGGAACAGCAATAGAAAAAAATTGTAAGAGATGTTGCAATTCAAGAGGGCTGGTAAATGCAATAGAAAGCTTTCCTTTACCTTTTAAATTACGATAAAAGCTAACCCGATTTCCAAATGTAGATTGCAGCTGTTTTATAATAATTTTATCTTCTATGGCTAAATGTTTGCGTTTGTTTTTAGAGGGTAGGGCAGATACTTGTTTTTCAGAACGTGCCAGTTGTTCCATTTGACGCACAGATAAATCTTGTTCAAGTACCAAAGCAAATAGTGCCAGTTTACGGTCTTCAGGTTCTATGTTAACAAGGGCTTTTGCATGCCCCATACTTAATTCTCCCGTTCGTAAACCTTTTTGTATAGGTATGGGTAATTTTAATAAACGTAAATAGTTTGTAATGGTACTGCGTTGTTTTGAAACACGTTCACTAAGCGCCTCATGTGTTAGTTTGCATTCATCCATTAGGCGTTTGTATGACAGTGCAATTTCAATGGGATCAAGATTTTCACGTTGAATATTTTCAAGCAGTGCCATTTCAAGCATGGCCTGGTCATCAGCAATACGAATATAGGCGGGAATTTCCTGAAGACCTGCTTTAAGTGCTGCGCGTAAGCGACGCTCTCCCGAAATAAGTTGATAATGATCAAATCCAATTTTACGTACCGTAATAGGTTGAATTATTCCAAATTGCAAAATGCTATCAGAAAGTTCCTCAAGAGCATCTTCATCAAATTCAGTTCGGGGTTGAAAGGGATTGGTTTGTATATGTTGAATTTTAATACTGGAAATTGTACCAGCACCCGGTGTGGGCGGTGAAGATGTTATATCGGTTTCAGTAGAATTTAACAAAGCACCCAATCCGCGGCCAAGCGATTGTTTTTTAGCATTACTCATATACCATTTTCATTTAGTTCCTCAGGAGGTTCAGGTTTAGATTTTCCACGCGTAGTAAATTTTGTTAATCCGTTTCGTTGCAGCAGTTCTCTGGCCAAATTTAAATAATTGGTAGATCCTTTACCTGAGGCATCGTGCATGATGATGGTTTTTCCAAAACTGGGAGCTTCGGCTAATTTTGTTAGCCGCTGAATGATGGTATCAAATACCATATCCTGAAAATGCATTTTAACTTCCTCTACAACTTGATTGGCAAGTCTGAGCCTGCCATCAAACATAGTAAGTAAAACACCTTCAATATCTAATTGGGTGTTTAAATGGGTTTGTACAAATTTTACGGTTTGCAGTAATTGTCCCATACCCTCAAGTGCAAAATATTCGCACTGAACAGGAATTAAAACACTATCTGCCGCACACAAACTGTTTATTACAATCAGTCCCAAGGATGGACAGCAATCCATTATTATAAAATCATATTCATCTTTTAATGGCTGCAACACCCGCTTCATCATTTGTTCGCGTTGATTTAAATTAACCAATTCTATTTCAAGTCCGGCTAAATCAGCGTTTGTTGGTAATACATCCAAATGAGGCGTATCTGTTTTTAAAATGTAAGGCTTTGCATTACTTTGTTGAATGGTACATTCGTATAATCCTCCTTTAATGGTACGGGGATCAACACCAACGCCTGAAGTGGCATTACCTTGGGGATCGGCGTCAATTAACAACGTTTTGTATTCTAATACAGCTAAGCATGCTGCTAAATTTATTGCTGTAGTTGTTTTTCCTACACCACCTTTTTGATTTGCAATTGTAATTATTTTTCCCATGTTAAAATTCTAGTGTTGAACCTATAGCAGGTAGATGTAATGTTTTGCCGGCGGCTTTAAATTTAAGTTGTGCGGCTTCAGTTGAAATTTGAATGGGCGAAAACGTATTATAATGCATGCCTATAATGGTATTACAGTTTATAAAATCGGAGGCTATTAAAGCATTATCAACACCCATCGTAAAATGATCACCAATTGGTAGTAGGGCAACATCAATTTTACGGTATTCGCCAATTAATTTCATATCGTAGGTTAGGGCGGTATCACCGGCAAAATAAAAATTACCAAATTTACTTTCAACGATAAATCCCATTGGATTGCCCCCGTATGTGCCGTCAGGTAGGCTACTGCTGTGCACTGCGTTAACGCATTTAACAGAATATTCTGGTTGTACCCATTTTCCACCAATGTTCATTGCAATGGTAGATGTTATACCCTGTTTGTTTAACCAATGGCAAATCTCGTAATTGCTTAACACAGGCGCTTGGGTTTGCCGGGCTAGTTCTGGACCGTCAGCGATATGATCGTGATGTCCATGAGATATTAAAATCAAATCGGTTTGCAATCCGCCAAAATCAATATCTTTAGCTAAAGGATTGGGTTTGATGAAAGGGTCAAACAATAAGGTTTTTGAGCCTAGACCAATTAAAAAACAAGAATGTCCAAGATATTTTACGGTCATACGTTGATATCATGTAAAAATATAAATAAATATAGGTTTGTGAGGGATGTAGTTTTGAACAATACCAGTGCATCAAACGTTTATATGTTAATAACATGACATCCCTTTTAATCATCAGCGCCACAAACCGTAACAACAGTAAAACTTTGGAGTTTTCAAAATTAGTGTATCAGCAGGTTTTAAATTTGGGATTGCAAGCCGATCTTTTAGATTTACATGCTGATTTGCCTGAAGCTATATTAGGTTCTGACGTATATAATCAAAAACAGTTAAAATTTAATGCGCTGGCGGAAACTAAAATTGTACCCAGTACTCATATTTATGTTATAAGTCCAGAATACAATGGAAGTTTTCCAGGAATATTTAAATATTGTATAGATATATGGAATCCGCAAATTTGGAATCAAAAACATATAGCATTGGCAGGTATTTCCGAGGGCAGAGCCGGAAATTTAAGAGGAATGGATCATCTTACAGACATCTTTCATCATTTAAAGGCACATGTGTATTTTAATAAATTACCGGTATCAGGTATTAAACAAGTATTACATCCAGAGCATCCACAGCACCAAAATCTAGTGGATTTAGTAAACCAACAGTTATCTGGTTTTTTAAAAAGTTAGTACACAGATTTTAACCAAGTTGCATCCGCTGTTACCCAAGGTAGCATAGTCCCATCCATGCCAAATGCAATGGTGTCAAATAAATAAAAATGTTTTAATTCTGAATACGGAATGTGTTTAGGGAGGCTGTCTGCATGAAAAATTTTAAAGCTATTATTGCGTTTTAAAAGTACATGCTTGCGGTTGAGCCATTCGCATTGTAATTCCGTTTCAAGCATTTTAATAAATCGAAACAAGGCATCGGTGCTGCAACCCGAGCTTGAAGAGTCTGTTTGCAATTCAATACTTAATATACAGTTAAAATCTAATGTATGTGTTGCACGAACGGGTGTTCCATGACTTAACCATGTTGAAGTAAAGGCATCTACTAAACTGTTAAGAGTTTGGCATTCTGCCACGCTTAAGTGTTTGGATGCTGTAAAAACCCAACGGCGCATACTATTAAAAAGGAGGATTAATACCGGTATATAGTTGCGGGCTTAATGACTTTAGTTCAGTTTTAAGTTCAGATGAAACATTAAGTGATTCAATAAATGCATGTAAGGTTTGTGCATTTACATGATTATGTGTTCGTGTAAGAGCCTTTAAGGCCTCATAAGGTTTGGGATATCCCTCGCGACGCAATATGGTTTGTATGGCCTCCGCTAAAACACTCCAATGTGCATTTAAATCTGCTTCTAAGGCTTCAGGGTTTAGTAATAATTTTGAAAGGCCTTTTCGAATGCTATTCCATGCAATTATGCAATGCGCCATCGGCACGCCAATATTTCGTAAAACAGTGCTGTCGGTTAAATCACGCTGTAATCGCGAAACGGGTAATTTACCTGCCAGATGTTCAAACATGGCGTTTGCAATTCCTAAATTTCCTTCTGCATTTTCAAAATCAATTGGATTTACTTTATGGGGCATGGCTGATGAACCTACCTCACCGGGTTTTAGCACTTGTTTAAAATAATGGAGACTAATATACGCCCACATGTCTCTGCATAAATCTATTAAAATAGAATTTAAACGTTTTATTTGATCAAAATATGCAGCCAGATCATCATAGTGTTCAATTTGTGTGGTAAACTGCAAGCGTTCAAGGCCCAGCTGATCTGAAACAAACGAATTGGCAAATTCAATCCAATCGGTTTGGGGATAAGCTGCAACATGGGCATTAAAATTACCAGTGGCACCTCCAAATTTTGCAACAAACGGAATACCCTTTTTTCTTTCCATTTGCCGTTTTAGGCGTTCTACAAACACCATTAGCTCTTTACCTAAACGGGTGGGCGAGGCTGCTTGTCCGTGTGTTCGAGCTAACATTGGAATATCGTGCCATTGTTTAGCTAAGGTTAAAAGGTCTTCAATGAGCGTATGTAACAGGGGATCAATTTTTAGGTTGTTACATTCTTTAAGCGCCAGAGGGACAGCGGTATTGTTAATGTCCTGAGAAGTTAACCCAAAATGTATAAACTCGCACCAATCTTGCAAATGCAAATTTGCAAACTGTTGTTTTATATAGTATTCAACGGCTTTAACATCATGGTTTGTAGTAGATTCAATTGCCTTAATAGCAAGTGCATCGGTTTCACAAAAGTGGGTACTTAAAGCTGTAATCTGTTGTATTTGATCTGAACTTAAAGGTTTAAATCCTTTTAACCGAAGTGTATCTAGTGCTAAAAAATATGCAATTTCAACTTTGTAACGGTAACAAATTAAACCGTATTCTGAAAAATAATCAGAAAGTACTTGCGTTTGCAACTGGTATCTGCCATCAATTGGAGAAACAGCATGTAGGGAAAATGCTTGCACGCTGCAAAGTTATAATTTTATAATTAATCCTTAGGATTTTGCCTTTTCATCTAAAAGGGCGTAATGCAGTACCTCAGTCATTTCATTAACATACGTAATCTTTAGGCCTTTAAGATAGGCTTTAGGTATTTCTAGTACATCGGCCTTATTTTCGGTACATAATAAAACTTCTTTAATCCCTGCCCGTTTGGCAGCTAATAATTTTTCTTTAATACCACCAACCGGTAATACTTGTCCACGTAATGTAATTTCACCCGACATGGCTAAATGCTTGCGAACTTTACGTCGTGTAATGGCACTGGCTAATGCTGTTAACATGGCAACACCTGCGCTTGGTCCATCTTTTGGTGTAGCACCCTCAGGTACATGAACATGTAAATTTAGGGAATCAATTTCTGAAGCGCTGCTGTTAATAAGTTGTGCGTGAGATTTTAGATATTCAAGAGCTATGGTAGCACTTTCTTTCATTACCGTGCCTAAATTGCCTGTAAGTGATAATTTGCCTGTTTTAGCAGGCGCACAACTCACTTCTATAAAAAGTATGTCTCCACCCATTTGGGTCCATGCCAGTCCGGTAACTACGCCTGCAATGTGATTGCCCTGATACTGTGTTTTAGGATGGTATGCACCCAGTATTTCTTGTACCTGTTTAATTTGAAGCGCAGGCGCAGGTTTTTTTTGAGCCACAAACCAGGCTACCCGCCCGGCAAGTTTAGCAAGGGTTTTGTCAAGTTGACGAACGCCGCTTTCAAATGTATAATGACGTATTATAAATGTTAACACACGTTCCAAAATAACAAATTGTGATTTTTTTAATCCGTGTTCTGAACATATTTTAGGAAGTAAATGCTGTTTGGCTATTTGAATTTTTTCTTCTTCAGTGTAGCCGCTGATTTCAATAATTTCCATACGATCCCGTAAGGCCGGTTGTATAGTATTTAACTGGTTGCAAGTAGCAATAAATAAAATTTTACTTAAATCAAAATCAAGTTCAAGAAAATTATCGTAAAAAGAATGGTTTTGTTCAGGATCTAAAACTTCCAGAAGCGCTGAGGAAGGATCACCATGGTGATCGTGTCCAACTTTATCAATTTCATCCAGTACAAATACCGGATTGTTACGCTTTACTTTTTTTAAATTTTGAATGATACGACCTGGCATAGCGCCGATATAGGTTTTTCGATGACCCCTAATTTCACTTTCATCTTTTAAACCACCCAGGCTCATTCGTATATATTTTCGGTTAAGTGCTTTAGCTATACTTCTACCTAATGAGGTTTTGCCTACGCCGGGTGGACCATAAAGACAAAGAATGGGCGCCTTCATGTTATCTTTTAATTTTAAAACTGCAAGATGCTCAAGAATTCGCCGTTTTACTTTTTCAAGTCCAAAATGATCCTGATTTAATATTTTTTCAGCTTTTTTTAAATCAATTGTGGTGGGGTCATTTTCATTCCACGGCAGCTCCAGTAAAAGTTCAATATAATTGGTTTGAATACCATGTTCAGCTGCATGCGGATGCATACGTTGTAATTTAGATAATTGTTTTTCAAAGGTTTCGCGAACCGTATCAGACCATTTTTTGGATTTTGCTTTTTCTCTAAATTCGGTAATTTCTTGTTCAAAGTTATTTCCCCCCAATTCTTCTTGAATGGTTTTTATTTGTTGATTTAAAAAATATTCACGCTGTTGACGGTCTAAATCCATTTTGGTTTTATTTTGAATCTGATTTTTTAGTTCCAACATTTGGAGTTCTTTATTCAGATGCTCTAAAACCTGTAAACTGCGTTGTTTTAAATCGTTAATTTCTAGAAGTTGTTGCTTTTCAGCACTTCCGATATTCATATTTGAAGAAATAAAATTGACTAAAAAATTAGGACTATCAATATTATTGATGGCAAAACTGGCCTCACTGGGTATATGAGGTGATAATTTTATAATTTGCAGTGAAGTTTCTTTGAGGTTTGATATGATGGCTTGAAATTCAGCATCTTGTTTATCGGGTTGTGTTTCGTCTAATGCAGAAATTTGAGCTTTAAAATAGGGTTCGGTTTGAATAAACTGATCAATTTGAAAACGTTTTTTACCTTGTATGATAACGGTTGTATTTCCATCGGGCAGGCGTAATGTTTTTAATATCGTAGCCAAGGTTCCTGTTTTATGCAAATCTGCTGCTTGCGGATCTTCAACAGTATCGTTTTTTTGAGTTGTAACACCAATTACTTTCTCTTGTCGGTTATGATCTTTAATAAGTTGTATGGAACGCTCTCGGCTTACCGTGATAGGTATAACTACACCAGGAAACAGTACGGCATTTCGAAGCGGTAATATTGGCAGTAATTCTGGCAGTTTTTCCTGCCGCATTTGATCTTCATCCTCAGCACTAAGTAGGGGAATAAAGTCGTTATCATCATCTGCTACCGGATTAAGGGCATAGGGAATAAAATCGTTTGACATAATGGTGTATTAAATATACACTGAAATAAGTATGCCAATGTAGGAATAAAGACGTAATGGCATAAAAAATAAATATTTTTATTATTCCACCCGGTATATGGAATATGCGCCCCGATGTTCTAAAAAAATATAATTACGGTGCCCTTGCAATAGTGATTCCGAACTACGTTTGCATATTATAAATCGGGGCTTTTGGATTGTTTTACTTTCTTCTATCCATATTTGATGAACCAATCCGGGATGTGTGGCAGGATCTAAATTTGATTTTTGTAATTTTTTTTCAATATCAGCAATTTCGTTTAAGCGCTGTGGTAAAATAAAATCCTGGTAGGATGCTTTGCCGTAAAATAATGGCGCATAGCTTTTAAAGTTATATGTTTCAATATATCCTTGCGATCCGTATGTTGTGCATAAATCAATTAAATCCGCTTGTGAGTATAATCCAATGGTTGGTATGTTAAAACACATAAACACATGAAAACATAAACTAAGTGCAATGCCAGATTTTAAAAGTTTAGTATGCTGGAGTGTGTTTATAAAATACCAGAATACAATCATACAAACTGCAACTGCAATGGCCGAAATCACAGATCCTATAGAAATAGGATTTATTTTATGAAGTAAATACCATTCAAAGCTGTAAGGTTTAAACCATTTTATTACAAGCGGCTGCCATAATGGAAAAAGTGAAATGCTCATTAAACCAATAGCTATACAAATACAAATAATTAAATACAAGGCATTCCAAAACCGCTTTGGTTTTGTTTGTATACGCATTAAGTTATCTGCCATTAAAAAACTAACTGGTATATAGGCAAGTGATGAATAGTGGATAATTTTGGTTTTTACAATTCCAAAAATAAAAAGTACAACACACGTTACAACCATCATTAAAAGTCGAATGTTATAAGTTGGAGTTTCACGAGGGGCTGTAGAAACTGATCTAAAAAGTAATAAAGATGCGGGAAAACAACCTAAAAGAATAACAAGCGGATGAAAGAGAAACGACCCGCCGTGTCCGGAGTCTTCTGTGTTAAAAAGCCGTATTTGATAGTCTATAAAAGCTGATAATACATTTGCTTTACCGGTAAGTAGAGCAGATAAAATCCAGCAAACGGGTACTGCCACACTCGAGAGTAGCAATATCCAAAAGGATTTTGAATAAAAGTACCTAAACTCTTTTTTAATACTGTAAAATACGGCGATACTTAAATAAAATAATAAAAAGGCTACCGGACCTTTTGTTAATACGGCAGCTCCTAAAAAGAGTCCTGACATAAGTGTTTTTATAAAACTGTAAGGCTTTTCAATGGATAAAAATAATGCCAATAGAATAAACAAATTAAACCACGGATCAATAATTCCACTTTTAAAATACAACAGGGGTAAAGCGCATCCGAGTAAAATTGTTATCCAAGTAATACAAAATAATTTAGAATAATACCGTAAACTCCAAACAGCCATTAAGCCCAGTGTTATTCCTCCACATACGGCATTTGGAATGCGCGCGGCAAAGGCATTTACGCCAAATAGTTTCATACTGCAAGCTTCAATCCAAATAAAGAGTGGCGGTTTTTCCCAAAATGGCTTATAGTACAATTGCACATCCCAAAAATTTCCCGATTCTAACATTTCTCTGGAACATTCCGCAAAATTAATTTCATCCCAATCAAAAAGTGGATACGCACCTATAAACATTGCAAAATAAAATGTTCCTAGTAAAATAATTCCGGATACAAGTAAAGTGTTAGAATGCTTCATTATCACACTTTAGAATTCAAAAATCTATGATTTTGAAATTTATCACTCATCAGGTGCCCAATACACGCATAAAAGGTGCCAATACAGCTACCTGCTATAACATCTTGGGTCCAATGCTGGCCAAGATATATTCTGCTAAATCCAACCATACAGGCGCTACCCACCAAACACCAGCGAAAAAAATTGTTTTGAACATGCAATGCAAGACAAATAAAAATTGCAAAGGCCTGCGTACTATGGCCACTGGGAAAACTGTTATGTATATGTAAATCTGAATTAGGAATAATTGCAAAATTATGAATGTCGTAATGGTTAAAAATAAATAATGGGCGATGGTGCATAGGAAATACAAAATTTTTTAAAACATGTGTTGTAAATGTAGCAGCTAGGGTTACCAATGTTAGTATTATGCCCAAGCGCCATGCTACAATTAAACATGTACATGTGGCAAATAATGCAAACCATCCATCCCCTAAATAGGTAAGTATTCCAAAAAAAGAATCCCAAAATCTATTTCCGGTAAAGGTATTTATACTCAGTTGAAGGCCGCAAAAAATTACATGTTTTTTACCTTCAATTTCAATATAATGCTTTGGAAACAGATAAAGTAAAAGTAGTCCCATGCTCCAACATGTGGCTAATACAAAATAAATTTCTAGAGCCTTTCGTGGCTTTATTCGCTGGATTTTGCCTGTTCCCATAATTCCTCTAAACGGCTTAATGAAGCGTCATGTAGTTTTTTGTGTTCCTTATGGAGTGTATCTTCCATGTATTCAATTCGTTTTTTAAATTTATTATTGGTAAAGGCTAAGGCGTCTTCAGGATTTATTCCCGTATGACGAGCAACATTGATTAGAGAAAACAATAAATCTCCAAATTCTTCGGTTTTTTGCTGTATCGTTCCGTGCTGCAATTCGTGTTTAAATTCTTCTAGCTCCTCAAATACTTTTAACCAAGCTTCTGATGTATTTGGCCAGTCAAATCCCACGGCAGAGGCTTTTTCTTGCATACGGTAAGCTTTTAGTAAACTGGGCATAGCCTTTGGAACACCGGACAAAAGTCCTTTTGGAGTGGATGCGGTTTCTTTTAGTTTTAAAGCTTCCCAATTGGCTTTTACGTCATCTGCATTAGCAACCTTTACATTACCGTAAATGTGCGGATGCCGCCGAATCAGTTTTTCACAAAGTCGAGAAATGACACTTGTTAAATTAAAATGATGGTCTTCATCAGCAATTTTACAATAAAAAATAATATGTAATAAGACATCACCAAGTTCGCCTTCTAAATCCTGGTGGTTTTTTTGCAAAACAGCTTCGCTTAATTCATAGACCTCCTCTAAGGTTAAATGCCTTAGACTTTGCATGGTTTGTACTTTGTCCCAAGGGCACTGCATTCTTAAATCGTCCATAATCTTTACCAGACGGTCTAATTCAGCATGCAGGGTTTTCACCTTATAAAGGTATTAAATAGGTAAACATAAAGTGAATTTGTATACGTATTTTTGTAGTCAGCATGTTTATACCAAAATGGTTTTTAATTATACCCTTTCTGGTTTATTATTTGCCAGCCCAAACAATGCTACATGATAGCATTCGTAAAGAGGTTACAAACAAACCCTGGCATGTAAAGTTTGGAATGCAAGAAGCCTTTATTTTAGCCCATAGAAAAACAATGGAGCAACTGGTATTAGGCTACCCAACGCAACTGGAATGTGCTGTTCAAAACATAAACAGTTTGCACTTTTCAGATTCAAATTTTTTAAAACCTCCAGTATGGGGTGTATCCTTTACGTATACCGATTTAAAAAATCCTCAAATTTTAGGTAAGGCCTTTACCATTTCGCCATGCTTGGATTTTACTGTAAATAATAATGTACGTTTACCTTTTAACATACAGCTCGCCTTTGGGGCTGCCTACATAACCAAATACTGGACCTTAGATAATTTTAAAAATGATGCCATTGGAACACCTTTAAACGCTTACGTAAGATTTCGTTGTTATTGGCAATGTAAGCTTTTTAAACACCTAACCGTAGAGCCCGGATTTACATTTTCACACATGAGCAATGGTCGCTTTAAAAATCCAAACCTGGGAATTAATTTATTAGGCATACAAATGCTTGTAAAAAAAACAACTTCAACATTAGCACCTGTGCATAACAATAATAGAATGCACATAAGGTCACGCATTTATTTGCAATGTATTGCATCTATGGGGGTAAATCAGCAAAAATTACTAGACTCCTTAAAAACGGTCGGACATGTGGGATTGTCGTGCCAATACCGAAGTAAAAAAAACGCCTATGCAATAGGACTAGATGCCTTTTACGATCAACAGTATCAAGATATATTAAAAGCTGAAGGTTTATTACAAAATCCTTTTAACTACTGGCGATCGGCCATCTTTTTAGGGTACACCTTTCATGCCGGTCCTATTTCTTTTCCTTTAGAAGTGGGGTATTACATATACCAACAATCAAAACCTGATGAACCCATTGTTAACCGTTTAGGTGTTCGGTATACATTTAAAAACAATCTTATGGTTCATTGGGCTATACGCGCACATTATGCTGTAGCCTATAATTTTGAATACGGTATAGGGTATAGATTTTCTGATTTTAAAAAGCATTAAAATGAAATGTTATGTTTTATTTTTTTTAATTTTTATATCCTGTACAAGAGACGCTCTAAATTCTTGTTTTATAGGTAACGGCAAGTTAAAAACCGAAACCCGAAAATTAAGCCCCTTTTCGATTATTCAAATCAATGGTAGAATGCGTATTACAGTATTATCCGATTCATTGAACTACATTGAATTACAGGCTGGTGAAAATGTAATACCCTATATAAAAACAGAAGTTGAAAATACCACATTGCATTTGGATTACCTGGCACGTTGCGCCGTAATTAAAGGTTATAAAGAAATTCCCGAGCTTAAAATACATGTAAAAGCATTAAACCAAATTCAACATTACGGATCGGAACCCTTGCAAATTGTATATTCAAAACCTAATGATACGCTAAGGGTATATTCGGAAGGTTCCGGTGATATTGAATTTAATGGATTAGTTTATCAATTACAGCTTAGTATACATGGTTTTTTAAGTGCCCGACTATTTGGTTCATGTAAGCGATGCAATTTTTGGATGAGTGGTTCAGCGTACATCTATGCATCAACTTTTAACGTATCTGATTTTTTATTTGTTGATTCGTATGCGGTTGCGCATGCCTATTGCCTGGCTACTCCCACACAATTTTTTTCTTGTAATTTACACGATTTGGGAAATATTTATTTATACGGTACACCCAATACCATTCAAAACTATTCAAATTCAAATAATTCAGGAAAATTAATTTATTTGCCTTAATATCCATTTAAGGATTTAAACGCAGTGTCTTATTTATCATCTCATCTGATTTTAAAACAATAGCATAATAACATTGGTCGCTAAATAAAATTCGACCTATATAGGCTTTACAAAGATTTAATAAATCAGCATTCCAATTAATTTTAATTTTTAAACAGGCACTTACATAAGATTTAAAAGTTTCATCAGGATAATAGGAACTCATAAATTCAGATTCTGACTTAAATGGTTTTGCAATTACAGTGATTTTATGTAGTGCATAAACAGAACATACAAATTGCAGATCTCTATATGGAATAGAATTTTCAAATTTATTTCGGCTTGTGTCTAGCGGAATTTTTATATCGGGATTTATTCCCCCGCCGCCATAAACACGTTTGCCTTTTGGAGTAGTATATATAAATTTGGTTTTGTCGGATGTGTTAGTAGTATCAAATAATTCACCATTAGTATAACGATCAAGGGCATCCTGTTCATAAGCTGAATTTTTACCCGGCTCATAGGGGCGTTGAATACATCGACCGGTTGGAGTGTAATACCGCGCTACGGTTAAACGAATAACAGATCCGTCTTCAAGTTCAATTTGATCTTGCACAAGACCTTTACCAAAACTACGTCTTCCAATAATTGTACCCCGATCGTTATCTTGTATAGCTCCTGCTAAAATTTCACTGGCACTGGCGCTTTCTTGATCGATTAAAACATATAAGGGTAAAGTTTCATAACACCCACCTGAATTTGAAACACTTTGATTTTTATGTTGATGTGCACCCTCTGTATATACGATGGTTGCATCTTTAGGCAATAATTCATCTGCAATGGCCGTTGCTGCGTTTAAATAGCCGCCACCGTTTCCTCTTAAATCTACTATTAACGAGGTTAATCCCTTTTGTTTTAACTGATTAACTGCATTTTTAAATTCCGTATGCGTTTGGGCGCCAAAACGTTGTATTTTAATATACCCTGTATTAGGTTTTATAGCAATTGCACACGAAATACTTGGAATTGGAATTTCTCCACGTGCAAGCATAAGCGTTTCTGTTTTAGCACTTTCTAACCGTTTTACTACAAGTTCTACGTTAGATGCCTCTGGTCCACGTAGTGCCTCAAAAACATGTTCTTCATTTATATTTTTACCGAATAATACTTGTTTTGGCTGACCTGTATTGCGTGCCTCTAAAATACAATCACCCGATTTAAGGCCTGCTCCTTCTGAAGGTCCATCGGGTATACATTTTAATATTCTAACCGTATCTCTGAAAATTATAAATTCAACACCTATGCCTTGAAAATTACCGTTTAAACCTTCATTAGCACGTGCTACCTCTGTAGCTTTGATATAACTACTATGGGGATCCAACTGCTCCAATAATGCGGATATTGCTTTTTGTTCAATTTCAGGTTTAGAAATGCGATCTACATACCGTTCTGAAATTAAAGCTATCAGTTGTGATAAATGTGTATTGGATGATCTTTGATCAGTTGTTTTAACACTGTATTGTCCTCCCATAAAACTTAAAGCTACAATTCCAAAAATCCATAGTATTCGGTAAGGTTGCGTTGTTAATAAGTGTGTTTTCATAGGCATCTGTAAATCTGTTATTTTTGATAAGTGATTAAACCGCTTGTAATACTAAGTAGTTTGCTTTGGATGTTGTCTTGCAATAAAACCAATACATCTACGCATCCTGTTCCATCTGTACCAGTTAATATTTTGGTGTATACCAATGATCCTTTATATTTTTCCTTGCAATCTATTGGTGGTTGGCAATACATCTCTGGTGGTGTGCAAGGTATTATTTTATACCGTAAGTCTGCCGAAGAATTTGTTGCCATAGAACGTGCTTCTACACAAGCACCTTCCGACTCAAAATATCGGGTTCATGTATTATCAGATAACTTTACGCTTCTCGATTCTGTGTCAAAGTCCACATGGAGTATACTAGATGGTCAAGTTACCAAAGGTCCCGCAACATGGGCACTCCGGTTATACGGAACCAGCTTTAACGGTCAATCGCTTCGAATAGTTAATTAAACCATTGCAGTGTTTGAAGGAGTCTAATAACATCTTGTTTTAAAAAGTCTGTACTTCGTTTTAATGAGTCTGCATTAGGCCTGCAATTAAAATACAACGCGCCGCGAATAAAATGATTTGTACTGTCAGTAACATAAAATTGTAATGCGGATGCGCTATTTCCTTTTATTTCAAATAAAGTTCCAAATACACGGGCGCTATCCCTTATAATTTGAATATCTTCAATACCTGTTGATTTAACCTGATGATGATTTACCATGATATGTGCATCATCTATAAGTTTTTTTAATGTTACAGATGTAATGGGAATATAACTTAAATGTAAAGTGGCATTAAATTTTTTAAATTCAATATTTGGCCAACACGGATCTTTAACTCCAGATTTATACTGTCCATATACGGGTAATTCAAAATTAAATGGACAATGTTCGGGGCGTATTCGTGTATAATTTTTTTTGGGTAATGCAATTCTAAAATACCCCCTTGGTTTTGGCGCATAGTATTCGTCCTGCTCACACGCGCCAAGGAAAATCGTTACACATAAAATTATTAAAAATGTATATTTCATAGGGCAAAATTCTTTAGCAGCAATTTTATAAAAAAATAAAGGGTGTTTTTTAATTAGTGAGCTAAATTAAACATTAAAAAATAATTTTCAAATACTTGATATACAATTAGTTAATATATTTATATAGATATCATTTAAAAAAATTTGTTTTTGGTATAAAAGGTATGTAATTTTGCGCCCCCACGTAAAAGAAGCGAGAGGTGTTGATGTGGGCGTAAAATTGAAATGATGTTTATAATAAGGTGCCGAAGATGAATAGGCATTGAGTTGATAAAGACGTTCATTGAAAGATTGATAGACAAAAAAGTAGTAAGAGACTCACGGTAATACCAAAGGTGTTACCGGAATCACGAACGAACACACAAACGGGATAGTTACAGAGATGTAATTATCCATGCTAGCCCTTAAGAGAGAATGTTGCCTTACAGACAATATTCGTTCCTTAAGATGATGAGCGATAAGCGGATAATCTGGAGACGGGTTATCAAGATCTTAAGAGGACAAACTTTTTTTACAATGGAGAGTTTGATCCTGGCTCAGGATGAACGCTAGCGGCAGGCTTAATACATGCAAGTCGAGGGGCAGCGGGAGTAGCAATACTTGCCGGCGACCGGCGCACGGGTGCGTAACACGTATACAATCTGCCTCTAACAGGGGAATAGCCCGGAGAAATTCGGATTAATACCCCATAACAAATGAGATGGCATCATTTTATTTTGAAAGCTACGGCGGTTAGAGATGAGTATGCGTCTGATTAGCTAGTTGGTGAGGTAACGGCTCACCAAGGCGACGATCAGTAGGGGATCTGAGAGGATGACCCCCCACACGGATACTGAGACACGGATCCGACTCCTACGGGAGGCAGCAGTAAGGAATATTGGACAATGCCCGCAAGGGTGATCCAGCCATGCCGCGTGCAGGAAGACGGCCCTATGGGTTGTAAACTGCTTTTGTACCGGAGAAAACCTTTCCCTGCGGGGAGAGCTGATCGTACGGTGAGAATAAGCATCGGCTAACTTCGTGCCAGCAGCCGCGGTAAGACGAAGGATGCAAGCGTTATCCGGATTCATTGGGTTTAAAGGGAGCGTAGGCGGTCTAATAAGTCAGTGGTGAAATCTCTCGGCTTAACTGAGAAATGGCCATTGATACTGTTGGACTTGAGTACAGATGCCGTTGGCGGAATATGACATGTAGTGGTGAAATACATAGAGATGTCATAGAACACCGATTGCGAAGGCAGCTGACGAAACTGTAACTGACGCTGAGGCTCGAAAGTGTGGGGATCAAACAGGATTAGATACCCTGGTAGTCCACACTGTAAACGATGATTACTCGCTGCTGAGGGGTGACTTTCAGTGGCTAAGCGAAAGCGATAAGTAATCCACCTGGGGAGTACGCCGGCAACGGTGAAACTCAAAGGAATTGACGGGGGCCCGCACAAGCGGAGGAGCATGTGGTTTAATTCGATGATACGCGAGGAACCTTACCAGGGCTTGAAAGTTAGTGACCGGTGGTGAAAGCCACTTTTCAGCAATGACACGAAACTAGGTGCTGCATGGCTGTCGTCAGCTCGTGCCGTGAGGTGTTGGGTTAAGTCCCGCAACGAGCGCAACCCCTACCATTAGTTGCCAACAGGTTAAGCTGGGGACTCTAATGGAACTGCCCGCGCAAGCGGAGAGGAAGGTGGGGATGACGTCAAGTCATCACGGCCCTTACGTCCTGGGCTACACACGTGCTACAATGGCCACTACAGAGGGCAGCTACACAGCAATGTGATGCTAATCTTTAAAAAGTGGTCTCAGTTCGGATTGGGGTCTGCAACTCGACCTCATGAAGCTGGATTCGCTAGTAATCGCGCATCAGCAATGGCGCGGTGAATACGTTCCCGGGCCTTGTACACACCGCCCGTCAAGCCATGAAAGCTGGGAGTATCTAAAGTCGGTTGCTGAGAGGCGCCGCCTAGGGTAAAACCGGTGATTGGGGCTAAGTCGTAACAAGGTAGCCGTACCGGAAGGTGCGGCTGGAACACCTCCTTTCTGGAGCCATTTTTTCTTAAGGGGTGTTTGTGTTGTGAGGAGGATCTTATACTTTTTTTGTTTATCATATCATTAGGATAGTAAGCATGCCCATAGAAACAAGAGCTTGGGTGAGGGCTTTTACCGCTGGGTGAGGGAAAAGGGAAGAGGGGTTGAATGTAGGGGGCTACGGATGTAGTCTAAGAGAAATAAAGAGACAGTCCCGTAGCTCAGTTGGTTAGAGCGCTACACTGATAATGTAGAGGTCAGCGGTTCAACTCCGCTCGGGACTACATGGTGGGATTAAGGAATGAGGGGATAGACTTGTTTTTTTTGGGGGATTAGCTCAGCTGGCTAGAGCACCTGCCTTGCACGCAGGGGGTCAACGGTTCGAATCCGTTATTCTCCACGTTTACGTTCATTGACATATTGATTAAAAGACACAAGAGCCGTTTCTGGTAGTGATATCAGGAATGACAACAGATAGTTCTGGTTTTAGCCTAAGGGTTAATGCCAGTCTATTAATAGTAAAAAAAACATAAATGTACATGGATGAGACCATGATACATTTAACGCTTTGGTGTGCGGAGCAAAAGCTGCACATCACGGTAACACGTAGTGTTACTGAATAAGAAAGTAAGGAAGGGCGCATGGAGGATGCCTTGGCTCTTAGAGGCGAAGAAAGACGTGATAAGCTGCGATAAGCTTCGGGGATTGGCAAATACGAATTGATCCGAAGATTTCTGAATGGGGCAACCCGCCAGGTTGAAGATCTGGCATTCCGCAAGGAAAGCGAACCCGCTGAACTGAAACATCTAAGTAGGCGGAGGAAAAGAGAACAATAGTGATTGCGCAAGTAGTGGCGAGCGAACGCGCAGAAGCCCAAACCGGTGTAATTACGGTTACACTGGGGTTATAGGACTACAATGTGGAAGTAATGTGAATAGTGGAACAGGTTTGGAAAGGCCGACCACAGAGGATGATAGTTCCGTACACGACATTCATGTTATACCTAGTAGGATCCTGAGTACTGCGGGGTTGGAGACGCCCTGTAGGAATTTGCCGGCACCATCCGGTAAGGCTAAATACTCCTAAGAGACCGATAGTGAACTAGTACTGTGAAGGAAAGGTGAAAAGAACCGCGAACAGCGGAGTGAAATAGAACCTGAAACCATGCGCTTACAAGCGGTCGGAGCCCTTAAGTGGGGTGACGGCGTGCCTTTTGCATAATGAGCCTACGAGTTGTACTTTACTGGCGAGGTTAAGGGCTTAAGGTCCGTTAACCGAAGCGAAAGCGAGTCTGAAATGGGCGTATAGTCAGTAGAGACAGACGCGAAACCTTGTGATCTACCCTTGGCCAGGATGAAGTTCCGTTAACCCGGGATGGAGGTCCGAACCGATAAGCGTTGAAAAGCTTCCGGATGAGCTGAGGGTAGGGGTGAAAGGCTAATCAAACTGGGAAATAGCTCGTACTCCCCGAAATGCCTTTAGGGGCAGCGTAGAGGAGAGTCTTATAGAGGTAGAGCTACTGATTGGATGCGGGGGAAGCGATTCCTACCAAGTCCTGACAAACTCCGAATGCTATAAGATATACTCTGCAGTGAGCCCATGGGTGCTAAGGCCCATGGACGAGAGAGGGAGAACTCAGACCAACAGCTAAGGTCCCTAAATCTAGTCTAAGTTGATATAACGTGGTCCGATTGCATTGACAGCCAGGATGTTTGCTTGGAAGCAGCCATTCATTTAAAGAGTGCGTAACAGCTCACTGGTCGAGCGATTGGGCGTGGATGATACTCGGGCATCAAGACTAGTACCGAAGCTTTGGGATTGCATGAATAATGTAATCGGTAGGGGAGCATTCTAACGACGTAGAAGGAGTTGCGTGAGCGCTACTGGAGTTGTTAGAAAAGCAAATGTAGGCATAAGTAACGATAAAATAGGCGAGAAACCTATTCGCCAATAGTCTAAGGTTTCCTGAACAACGATAATCGGTTCAGGGTTAGTCGGGTCCTAAGGTGAAGCCGAACGGTGTAATCGATGGACAACTGGTTAATATTCCAGTACTAACACCACTGCGATGGAGAGACGAAAGAACGTAAATGCGGCGCACGGACGGAAGTGTGCGTTTAAGCCATGTAGGGCTACCCTGGGTAGGCAAATCCGCCTGGGGTCCGAACGGTGAAAGTACCCTGAGTCGTCAGACAAGGGGATAAGCATCCAAGTCGATTTCCGAGAAAATCTTCTAAGCTTCAGGTGTGTGTTACCCGTACCGCAAACCGACACAGGTAGACAAGTAGAATATACTAAGGCGCTCGAGTGATCCGTGGCTAAGGAACTAGGCAAATTGACCCCGTAACTTCGGGAGAAGGGGTGCCCACGAAAGTGGGCCGCAGAGAAATGGCGGTGGCGACTGTTTAACAAAAACACAGGGCTTTGCAAAAACGAAAGTTGAGGTATAAGGCCTGACACCTGCCCGGTGCTGGAAGGTTAAGAGGAGAGGTTATTCGCAAGAAGACGCTTTGAATCGAAGCCCCAGTAAACGGCGGCCGTAACTATAACGGTCCTAAGGTAGCGAAATTCCTTGTCGGGTAAGTTCCGACCTGCACGAATGGTGTAACGATCTCCGCTCTGTCTCAGCCACGAGCTCGGTGAAATTGTGGTATCAGTGAAGACGCTGATTACCCGCAACGGGACGGAAAGACCCCATGCACCTTTACTATAGCTTAACATTGATTTCGGGTACGTGATGTGTAGGATAGGTGGGAGGCTTTGAAGTGGTGGCGCTAGCCATCATGGAGCCAATGTTGAAATACCACCCTTTACGTATTTGAAGTCTAACTCTGCAAAGAGGACATTGTTTGGTGGGTAGTTTGACTGGGGTGGTCGCCTCCGAAAGGGTATCGGAGGCTTTCAAAGGTTCGCTCAGTACGCTTGGTAACCGTACGGGGAGTGCAATAGCATAAGCGAGCTTGACTGTGAGGCCGACAAGCCAAGCAGGTACGAAAGTAGGATATAGTGATCCGGTGGTTCCGCATGGAAGGGCCATCGCTCATAGGATAAAAGGTACGCTGGGGATAACAGGCTGATCCCTCCCAAGAGCTCATATCGACGGGGGGGTTTGGCACCTCGATGTCGGCTCGTCACATCCTGGGGCTGGAGAAGGTCCCAAGGGTTCGGCTGTTCGCCGATTAAAGTGGCACGCGAGCTGGGTTCAGAACGTCGTGAGACAGTTCGGTCCCTATCTGTTGTGGGCGTTAGAAAATTGAGGGGCGCTGACTCTAGTACGAGAGGACCGAGTCGGACAAACCGCTAGTGTACCTGTTGTGGCGCCAGCTGCATCGCAGGGTAGCTATGTTTGGATGAGATAAGCACTGAAAGCATCTAAGTGCGAAACTCACCTCAAGATAAGTTTTCTTTAAAAGGGTCCTGGTAGACGACCAGGTTGATAGGCTACAGGTGTAAAGGCAGCAATGTCAAAGCCGAGTAGTACTAATGGCCCGTAAGCTTTCGAATAATGTTCTTGTGTCTTTTTTTCAATATGACGTATTGGGTATATGTATTGTATACCAACGATTATGGCGTCTATAGCGGCGGGGATCACCTCTTCCCATTCCGAACAGAGAAGTTAAGCCCGCCTGCGCAGATGGTACTTGGTCTAAAGCCCGGGAGAGTATGTCGACGCCAAACTTATTTAAAGCCTCACCTTTCGTGAGGCTTTTTTTTATCCGTTATTATTTCGACGTGCTTTAAAAAACGATTGTAGCAATTGTTTAGATTCAGTTTCTAAAATACCGGCAATGATTTCGGTTTTTGGATGCAATAATGACTGGTGTATGCTAAAACCCCGTTTAATATCGGATGCACCATATACCACGCGTTGAATTTGAGACCAAAACAAAGCTCCGGCACACATTACACAAGGCTCGAGAGTTACATAGAGTGTACAATTTAAAAGGTATTTACTGTTTATACTATGAGATGCCGCTGTAATGGCCTGCATTTCTGCATGAGCGGTACAATCGCATAAACGTTGTGTTAAATTGTAGGCCCTAGCAATAATCTGATTGTTATTAACAATTATAGCTCCTACCGGAATTTCATTTTCATTAAATGCCTGATGCGCTAAATTCAGAGCGAGTTTCATAAAGTGTTCATCAGAGTACATATTATTTAAAAATGCGAATTAATATTAGGGAATATAAATGAGGGATTTAAAAAAGGTGATGCTATCCCGATCAATTACAGTAAGCGTAAAGTTTTTACTTCCTGATGAGTCTGGAATTAAACGGTAGATACCAAAGGGCTTGGCATGTACCTGGCTGTGTTTAAAATCAACTTGAAACCAATTGAGGTGTTTAACAAACAATGTAGAATCAATATTGAAATAACGCATAGCATATTGAAAAGAGTCAGAATATACATACGTTTGAAAATTTAATTCTTGAATTTTTAAAACACTATTTCCGGTGCATCGCCTTTGACCAAATATAAAATAAACCAAAATTAAACCTAACACAAATCCAAAACCAAATAATTTTAATCGGCGAATAAACGTCATACGGGTATGTTATTTAATTGTAAAAGGAGTTGTGTACCGCACCTAAAGTGTGTTTTAGGACATGTTGTATGTCCATGAATGCCACAGGGTTTACAGTTTAAATTAGAAACCTCAAAAACAAATGAATTTTCAGAAAGGGGACCAAATCCAAAATCGGGTGTTGTAGAGCAGAAAAATGCTGAAACGGGAGCATTCATGGCAGATGCCAAGTGTAATGGTGCACTGTCGTTAACATAATTCATTTTGGCTTTGGATAGTAGTGCCGCAGATTGTAATAAACTTAATGTACCGCATAAATTAACGATATTTTTTTGAGTTTGTGTGAGTAATTCGCAGCGTTTATAATCTGCATGTCCTCCAATAATATAAACGGGAAGTAACGGAGACAATTTATTACATAGTTGAGTCCAGAATTCAAAAGGGGCTTGTTTGGTTTTCCAAACCGATGCCGGTGCAATTACATAATAGGGTGTTTGTGTCCACTGAGCAATAGAATCATAAGTATCTGCATCTACATAAAGTCTAGGTTTACAATATTTAATATCTGAAAACTCATGAAGGGTTTCCATATACCGATGGGTTTCATGGATGCCTTTTTTAAATCGGTGATTTGCACAATAATGAAATAAAAAAGAAAGGGGATTTTGTTTAAACCCACAAATGTATTTGGCATTTGAAAAACCAGCAATCAGACCGGAACTTACATGTCGGTGTAAATTAATAACCATATCAAAACCTTGATTTCGGATTTGAGCTATAAGTTGTATTAAATGTTTAAATTTTTGAGAACCTTTATTCCAGGTCCAGCATTTAACGATAATCGGATGATTAAAAAAAAGGCTTTCATTTTCTGATTTTACTAAAATATGGAGTTCAGCATGTGGATGGGATGTATGTATGCTTTCAATAAGGGTGCTGGCTAATATCGTATCTCCAATAAATGCGGTTTGTATGATTAGTATTTTATGAAATTGAGTAATACTAGCCATGAATTTGTTCACTTTTTCCGTATTGTGTAATAATGGACGATTCAAATGCAATCCACTCATTCCAACGTTTTGTTACATCCATGCTTGGTGGTGCATATGTATGTGCAAATTCTATAAACCGGGTGTAATGATGGGCCTCGCTGATCATAAGTTCTTTGTAAAATGCAGCCAGTTCGCGGTCTTGCAATTGTTCAGAAAGACGTTTAAACCGTTCGCAGCTTCGTGCCTCTATCATGGCAGCAAAAAGAAGACGCTCTATGAGCACAAACTCACGTTTTAACCCCTTTTTTACACACTGCATTAATGTGTTAACATAATTATCTTTTCGTTCAAAGCCCAGTACTAAGTTTCGTTTTTTAATTTCATTTAAAACGCGCTCAAAATGTTCGAGCTCTTCACGTGCAATTTGAATAAGCGCCGTAACCAATTCAATATGTTCGGGCCATCCAATAATGATACTTAGGGCATGGCTGGCAGCTTTTTGTTCACAATAGGCATGGTCGGTGAGTAATTCACCTAAATGGCCTTCCGCTTTTTTTGCCCATGTGTCGTCTGTTAATAGTTTAAGCCCAAGCATGCGTAAATGTCGTATTTTTTAATTAATTTGTTAGGCATGGGAATGTTATATTTAATACCAGTACCATTACATGAAGGGGATGGTATGTATTTAAATGCTGTTATTCAAAATAAAGTAAAAACCTGCTTTAATGTAATTGCTGAAAGTGTAAAAATGGCTAAACGGCATTTAAACTTTTATGGACATTTACAGATTCAAAATGTGCACATACACATCTTAAATGAACATACACCTGAATTTGAACGTGCCGTTTGGATTCAAGATATTAAAAATCACAATCACGATTGGATTTTAATGAGTGATGCAGGTTGTCCAGCAATTGCAGATCCCGGCACAGAACTGGTTATGGAAGCGCATCGCTATGGCTTACAGGTAAAAACCCTGGGCGTGCCCAGTGCCATTACAATGGCTGTAATGTTAAGTGGCCTCTCAGGACAGCGCTTTTGGTTTGAAGGGTATTTACCAGCCGAAACCTTAAAACGCCCGAGCCGAATTAAATTTCTTGAACGGCAATCGGAAAAAGAACATAACGCTGTTTTTTGTATTGAAACACCTTACCGAAATGCATCTTTGGTAAAGGATTTTTTATTGCATTTAAAACCGCAAACCAGATTATTTATTGGATATCATTTGGGAAGCCCATCTGAACTTATTAAAACGCAAAGTATTTCAGATTGGAAACGTTCAAATTTTGCGTTTAAGGAAAAAGCCCCCTGTGTTTTCGGATTTAAGGCATGATACTATAGTCTTGAAAATGAACATTTTGCCTGATAATAGGCATTTTTTTTGTATATTTGTATTAATGATGAATATGCGTTTTTTTACAGCATTAAGTGTTTTGGTATTGTTTTCGTCTTGCAAATATTTCAGGCCTAATTTAATGTTAAAAACCGAAAAGCATTTTGTGTTTGATACCATATCAAAACCCGAATCAATGGCAGATTATAAAATTGCCTGTAACGATCAAATTGAATACCGCATTGCATCCAACAATGGTTATCGATTAGTTGACATTAAAGACATGAACATGCTTAATAACCGCTCTGAATTAATTGCAACCGTAGAATCGGATGGTTATATTAAATTTCCACTTATCGGCAGGGTAAAGTTAGAGGGATTTACAATTCGTGAAGCTGAAAAACAATTGGAAGAACTATTTTCTAAATATTATGTAGACCCCTTTGTTAATATTAGAGTTACCAGTAAACGGGTAATTGTTTTTCCAGGAAGTGCCGGATTAGCTAAAGTTATTCTATTGCCTTATAATAATATGACTCTTTTGGAAGTTATTGCAATGGCGGGGGGAATTTCTGAAGACGGTAAAGCATATAACTTAAAATTAATTCGGTCTGAAAATAACAAAGCTGCAAAAACCTATATCTATAAAATGGATTTGTCAACGATAAACGGTGCACAAATAGGAAAACTGGTGGTACAGGCGGGTGATGTCATTTATGTTGAACCTTTCAATCGTCCAATTGTACTTTTAAATCGTGAAATAACACCTTTATTAACGCTTTTTACTACTGTGTTTTTACTCATGTATCAGGTGGTTAATTTATCTAAATGATAATGCATGTTAAACCCTCAAGTAGAATCAACCAATTTTAAAATTAAAGATGCCACAACAAAAGATTTTGATATCGGTGTATTTTTAGTACTGTTATTTAAATCAAAATGGCTTATTGGTAGTTATTTTATTATTGTATTTTCAGTTGTATTTTTTTATTTACGATACAGCCAAACCATTTATGAATCTAAATCTGTTTTGCAACTGGATGAGGGCGACGCAATGAGTGATGTTATTCAACAAACAAAATTAAATACGGCAGATAATATTTTAGCTAAAACCACCGAGCAGATTCGCTCAAGACAATTTTTAAAACGCGTAGTTGATAAATTAGATATTGGCATTACGTATCATTCTGAGGGTACGTTCAAGAGCAATGAGTTATATTTAGCTAATCCTTACAGGGTTTTAATTCATGTTAAAGACCCTCGGGTGTATCAGTGTAAATGTTATATCTCATTTAATGAATCGCTTAGCCAATGTAAATTATCTTGCCCCGATTTTGAATGTAATATTGTTCCGGGACAATGGACACGTAACCGGTACATGGATATTCAGGTGTTTTTTCCTGCCAATGTTAATTTACAAGAACTAAAGTCTTTTTTTAAGAATGCCCCAAGATTGTATTTTAAAGTTACTGAAAGTGAAATTATGGCCGGCTTAATTCAAAGCCGCTTAGAAATTAAACCATTAAATGCTCAGGCAAAAACATTACAGCTAAAGTACAGAGATATTAATGCCCAAAAATCCTCTGATGTAGTTAATACAATTTCTGCAGAATATTTAATTTATGATGTGGACCGAAAAAGCGAAAGTTCAAAAAACATTTTAAGTTTTGTTAATACCCAATTGGATGTTGTGTTTGCAGAGTTGAAAAAAACCGAAAATGATCTTCAAAATTTTCAGTTTAATAATAAACTTTCAGACAAAGACGTATTAAAGTCACTACGGCTTGGACAGTTTTCTAACATTGAAGATCAATTAACTCAAATTCAATTTAATGAACGAATGCTGGATGATATAATCCGCAATTTGCAGCAAAATAATGCATCTGATAATTATAGGTTGTTGTCATTAATTTCAGGTGCTGAAAATGAAAGTTCCATAAAAGACATTACTTCACAATTGCAAAAGTTACTTTCTGAAAAAGAAACACTTTTATATTCTTTAAAGCCTGATGCTGAGCAATTACGAATTATTAATCAGCGAATTGAAAAACAATCTACCTATCTGTTAGAAAGTTTACAGTCCTTAAAATTGCGTTATAAAACCCAATATAAAAATTTACTCGAAAAATCGAGTAAAATACAAAATACTATTTCCACGCCTCCCGATCAGCAAATTGAATGGTCTCGTTTAAGCAGGTTATACACCATATCAGAAAAATACTATACCCTATTACTTGAAAAAAAGACCGAATATTCTATATATAAGGCCGGTTATGTATCTAAAAATACCATACTTGAAAAGCATAATGGCAGTGGCGTAAAATTTGCTCCCAGTAATCGGGATACCATTATCATTGGATTATTGGTATTTGTTTTGCTGAGTGTTGGTACGGTTATGGTGCGATATTTATTTCATGATAAAATTATTTCATTAGCGGATGTTACAAAGCACTCTACGGGTGATGTGGCGTTACTTGGAATTGTTCCTAAATATTCTAAACAAATTCCCCTTTCTCAGCTAATTGTTGATAAAAATCCGAAATCACTAATGAGTGAAGCCTTTAGGACTTTGCGTACAAATTTAAAATTTTTGGATTCAACGGAGGGTAGTAAAATTATATCCATTACCTCTACAATAAGTGGTGAAGGTAAAACCTTTGTGGCCATTAACATGGCTGGTATTTTAGCGTTTACAGACAAAAAGGTTGTTATTTTGGATTTAGACTTACGAAAACCAAAAATTCATAAGGGTTTTGGTGTTAAAAATGAAGTTGGAATGAGTACCATTTTAACCGGTTTAACGCCTTTACAAAGTTGTATCCAAAACAGCCCTATGGATAATTTAAAATTAATTACGGCTGGTCCGGTTCCACCTAATCCCTCGGAGCTGATAATTAGTGGAAAGCTTATTGAAATATTAGAAGAACTAAAAAAATCGTTTGACTACATTGTAATTGACAATGCCCCAATTGGCTTGGTAACAGATGGAATTACAACCATTACAATTGCCGACTACCCCATATATGTTTTTAGAGCCGAATACTCCAGAAAACTTTTTACACAAATATTAGATCGCTTAAAAAGTGAATCAGAAATTAGAAATTTATCTGTTGTTTTAAACGATGTGGATGTAAACCGCAGAGTATTTAGATATAATTATGGTTACGGTTATGGTTACGGTTACGGTTACGGTTATGGCTACGGTTATGGTCAGGCCAGCGGTTATTATTATGAAGGAGATACGTAATTATGAATATTGAGCACACCCCCTTACAGGGACTTTTAATTATTGAGCCTGTCATTTTTAAAGACGCAAGAGGTTATTTTTTTGAAAGTTACAATCAGCAAAAATTAAATGAGGCTGTTTCCGGTTTAGATTTTGTTCAAGATAACCAATCGCTGTCCCAAAAAGGCGTTTTACGAGGTTTACATTTTCAGCATCCCCCATTTGCGCAAGGTAAACTTGTACGTGTAATTAAAGGTTCAGTATTTGATGTTGCGGTTGATATTCGTAAAACATCTGCTACCTATGGGCAATGGTTTGGGTTGGAATTATCTGAAATAAATGCTAAAATGTTGTATGTGCCCCCTGGATTTGCTCATGGTTTTTTAACCCTTGAACACAATACAATTTTTTCTTACAAATGTACGTCCTACTATAATGCTAAATCTGAAGATGCTATTATGTGGAATGATATGGTTTTAAAAATAGACTGGCCGGTTACTGAAACTGTTTTAGTATCGGATAAAGATCAACGTGCCAAATCGTTTAAAACTTTTAATTCGCCCTTTTAATGAAGCTTGATGCGCATTTGTATATAAGTGTTTTTGTTATTCTTGCTTTTTGTTTTTCTTTATTGTTTAATCATATTTTAATTCGCTTTTATCAAACTTTTGGAATTCGTATAAAAGAAATTGAACAAGAACGATGGAATCCAAATCAAAAGCCATCATTGGGTGGGATTTCAATGTATTTAACATTTTTATTTAGTGTTATTTTTTTATTGTTTATGCCAAATACAAACAATACACTAAATATATCATTATTAGGATTTTTAATTTCTGCAAGTTTAGCTTTTTTAATGGGATTTGCAGACGATGCCTATAATACACAACCCTTAATTAAATTTTTAAGTCAGGTTTTATGTGCCATTATTCTTGCTTTTACAGGGCATGATATACAAATCTCATCACATCCCATTTTAAATTATTTGCTTACTATTTTTTGGGTGGTTTTTTTAATGAATGCATTTAATTTATTGGATAACATGGACGGTATTGTTGCATTGGTAGCTTTAGTAATAACCGTTTGTTGTGCCTATGTTGTTTATTGCAGTTCAGGTATCTGGAATTATTTGTTTTTATTAAATATTGGAATTATTGGTGCCGTTTCAGGATTTGTAATTTATAATTTTTATCCTTCACGTATTTTTATGGGTGACTCCGGCAGTCAATTTTTGGGACTGTTTTATGCGGGTATGTCAATAGACTTATTTTTAAATATACCTAATGTATTACAGCATTTTGAAGCATACACTTGTGTAAAAACATTAGTTGCGACTGGATCTGTTTTTATTGCACCACTATCAGACACTGTCGTTGTAAGTTTAAATCGTATTATTAAAGGCAGTTCACCGTTTATTGGCGGCAAAGATCATACTACACATGCCTTTTATATGCGTGGATTTCGTGTGTCTTGGATTAGTATAATATACATGCTAATATCTATCATTGGTGTTTTATTAGCGTTGGCACTTAAATTTTCATGGTTTAACAATGCTTTACCAACAGCGCTTATTTTTGATCTTGTTATTTTTTTAGGTTTTTTTATAAATACCTTTCCCTTGAAAACGGGTTCAAATGTTTAATACCCATTACCGTTATACCTGGATTGTTTCATTATTTAAAATAGGCACATGGTATTTAGGTATTTTATGTGTTACTAGTATTTTAGGTTTTTATTTTCCATTACCTACGCATAGCGAATATGCAGCAACAAATAGGTTTTTAACCTTATCAAAAACCAATCCTTTTGTTGAAACCAGTTTTTGCAACGAGCCTATTCCCTTTTACCGGCCTAATGTTCAGCTTAGTTTTAACGCAGAATATAAAAAATTTAACTCAAATGAAACAATCCGCAGTATTAAATCGAAAGCGGATCAATGGTTTCCAATATTAAAGCCCATTTTTTTAAATAAAGGGCTCTCCGAAGATTTAATTTATATCGTATTAGCTGAAAGTCAATTAAATAATTTAGTTTCACCTGCAGGAGCTACTGGGTTTTGGCAATTTATGCCAACAACAGCAATGGCCTTAAACTTACAAATAGACAGTATCATTGATGAGCGTTTAAATCCGGTGGCATCAACCTATGCGGTAACATCTTTTTTAAAAGAAGCGTATAAACGTTTTGGATCGTGGAGCCTTGCAGTAGCTTCTTATAATTTAGGTCAGGAAGGTTTAGAGCGCGAAATTTTAAAACAGGGCACTAAAGATTTTTATAAGTTGCGCTTAAATGTTGAAACTAAATCGTTTTTATTTAAAATTATTGCTTTTAAAACTTTATTTGAAAGTATAAATTATTCAAGTTCATCTCATTTATCAGTTAAGAAAATTAAAATTGATAAATCTGCAACTTTAATGGAAATTTGTGATACACATCATTTAAATTTTGAAGATGTTCTTTTAAATAACCCATGGATTAAAATCCCATATTTAAAAGCTCGTAAAAATGAATATTATATTATTTGCAGTAAAACTGAAAGTAAAGATGGTAAGGTTTCAAAAATCAGAAAGCGAAAACGTCGCTCGTGATCGAATTCCACGTTCGGTTTGTTCAAGTAGGCAGCATTCATTGCTTGGATCGTGCTCAAAGAATAAAATCCATTGATTTTGTAATGCTGAATTTAAAATATCGTTTTTTTCGCTAAGGGTTTGTAGTGGTCTTACGTCATAACCCATTACATAAGGAATTGGCAGGTGACCAATACTTGGAATTAAATCTGCTAAGTATAAAAGTTTAGTATTTTTAAAAGGAATAAGCGGCAATACCATGGCCTCGGTATGGCCATATACTTCTAGCCATTCAAATTCAGGATGAATAGGATTATTGGTATCCAAAAATTGAAGTTGACCGGATTCTTGTAAGGGTATTATATTATCTTTTAAAAAACTTGCTTTTTCTCTTGGATTTGGGTTAATGGCCCAATCCCAGTGTTTTTTATGGCAGTGGTAAGTTGCGTTTTTAAAACGGGGTATAAGTTTACCGCTTTGGGGATTTCGAACAATACTACCGCCACAATGATCAAAATGCAGATGTGTTAAAACAACATCAGTAATATCATCTTCAACAAATCCATACCGAGCTAAAGAATCTTTTAAGGAATCGCTACCATGTAAATGATAAAACGAAAAAAAACGTGCATCCTGTTTGTCGCCAATTCCGGTATCAATAAGTATGCGTTTTTGACCCGATTCAAGCAGTAAACAACGCATGGCCCAGGTACATAAATTTTGATCATCTGCAGGATTTGTTTTGCTCCAAATACTTTTGGGAACAACTCCAAACATGGCCCCACCGTCCAATTTAAAATTTCCAGTTGGAATACTATATAAATTCATTATAACAGTTAACCCTTAATCTAAAACGATACGTTTAGAAAGCGTTTGTGAGGAATTTTGCACTTGAAGTAAGTATATTCCTTTAGGATAAGCGCTTAAATCCAGTTGTAATACTTGTGTATCGGCATGGTTAAGTGTTAATGAACTTATAACATGCCCCAAAATGTTACATACCCGAATTTGAACCATTTCCTGTACAGGCAAATTAAGCAACAGGTTAAATATACCTTTGGAAGGATTTGGAAATACCTGAAGCATAGTTTCGTTAAGTACTGTAGAATTGATACCGAGAACAGGACTGCATGTAATTTGAGGAATTATGGCCATTTGAATTTTCATTTTTCGGTGCGTTTTATATGTTCTCCAAGTATTAGTAGATGTTAAAAACCAGGCACTTGAATCCATTGCAGGATTAAATTTTGTATTTGTAAAAACTTTAATTGAATCCAGATTTACAATGGGATTTGTGATACCGGCGTAGAATCCTGAGTTGGCATTTATTATAACCGGACTGGCAAAATTGAATTTGAATGGTATTATTTTTTTATTGGTGTAAATTATATTGGGATTACCCAAATAGCTTATGCTGGTGCTATTTGAGGAATTAATTATTTTACGCAAACTGTCTTGACGTTGTCCGATAACGCCTGCTGGTCCGGATCCGGGGGTTCCACCGTAAATTTTACAAATAACCTGCGGATTGGCACTCATAGCGTTTGTGCCTGCACTGTCAAATAATATAATTACGCTGTTAACTTGTGGAAAGGGTGTTGCGGTATAAGTGCTCGGTGGAAAAAACTGTGCAAATTCTTTATCTTGGTAACAATTGGTGCCTACTAAATTACCGGCATAACCGCTTTGGCATCCAGCAACCTGTGTACTGTTTGGCGCTTTAAGGGTAACCAAGGTGTCTACGTTTCGAATCATGCGTAAGGTATCTAAACAGGGATTAAAAGGATTACAAGTTCCGGTTACATTAATAGTCATAGAGTAGGTTGATGAATTGACACTATTGGTAGCAACAACAGAAATTGTATAGGTTCCGGGTGTATTAAACTTTATGGCCGGATTAGCTACTGTTGCTGCAGGACTGAATGAAGCTGCAGGCGAAGCATTCCACACATAAGTTGGAAATGGGTAACCGGAAGATGCATTAAAAGGAGTAACCGGTATTCCTACGCAATGTTGATTAATCATATTAAAAGAAGCAATGGCGGATGACGCGGGTGTGGCATTAAGTCCAAAACTGCACAAAGCATGTGTACCTAAGAGGTTTCGATTTGGGCATTGGCTCATGGCGGTTTGTATACGAATGTTTTGATCAATTGTAAACATATAGCGGCACAAATCATTGGTCATATCCATAAAATTCATAGGCATTTCTCCGTTTGGACTTTGATTTACACCACATAAGTCAGGAGCAGTGGAAGTAATGCAGCCATAATGGGGCCCCTTGGAAGTTGGTGTATCGTTGCAATAATCTGATAAACAATTTCCATCGCCCCAAATATGCCTTAAACCCAGCCAGTGGCCAATTTCATGGGTTGCTGTACGGCCTTTATCCCATGGAGCCATTAGAGTACCGGTGGTTCCAAATGCTTTGGTCCATACCCAAATACCATCGTTGGTTGTTGTGCCAAAATTTGCACCAAACAAACCGTTTAAGGCGGTGCCTGCGGGGTAAGTTGCAAATCCGGTTAAAGGGTAGGCGCTTACTTTATCACTGATCCAAATATTTAAATATTTGGTTGGATCCCATATACTGCCGGGTATTATTACGGAATTAAAATAATTTTTAACATCTAAAGAAGCCGTTGCAGGACTTGTCCATCCTTGTTGTTGGCAATTTATACGATCAATACCACGTTCCATTAAAGTGCCACCGGCTGGATTTTTAGTAGCCAAACAAAAACGTATGCCTGTATTAGCAATTAGATTAGAAAAGTTTATGGGGCAATTGGAACTACCTGCCCCTGTTCCATTATAATCTGCATTGAGAACGGGTATTTGAGAATATACCTGATTTGAATCTACATTAGGATAAGTGCCATAGGCTTCACCGTTATGAACCACGTGCACAATTACAGGAATTGTATAACTTACAATACTGGATTTTCCACTTTGAACCTGTTTTAAATACAGTTCAATTTGTTCGCTAAACCATTTATCCCAGGCTATTCCTGGAGCCCCTGTACCGCAAGGTAGATTTTGCTGAGCTTGCAGCGACGTAATGGTTAATACTAAAACAGCTAAGGTAATTCGTATGGCTTTCATAATTATATAAACAAATATAGTGATAATGATGATTTTTATTTAAACAAAATTGATAATGTAAATAAATTTTGAAGTCACTTCGTAAAACATTAATTTAAGCATGTGAACACTAAATTAAAGTATGTAAAAGGCCTGATGGTGTTTTTTTTTCTTTCAGGATCAACGGCGCTTGCGCAATATAATTATTACTGGGTATCTTTTAAAGATAAGCCCCTGGATGCCAACAGTATTTTAAAACCTGAGTTGTTTTTAAGTTCTAAATCTATAGAACGTAGAACATTTCAGCATATTCAGGTTTCCATGTCGGATGTACCCTTAAATATAAATTATTTACAACAACTTAGTACGCTAAAAGGTATACAGATTCTTCAATTTTCAAAATGGCTTAATGGCGTCGTTTTAAAAATTACAGACACGTTACAAACTTCATTGCTATTACATTCTATTGCCTCAATACGTTTTGTAAAATCAGTAGAAACCATTAAGCCAAAACATTCAAAAACGTTTAACACCGGGGCTCAAAGTCCTGATTACGCCGCTTCTCGTGCTCAAATTCAACAAATGGGAGTACATTGTTTACACGAGCATAATTTTAAGGGACAGCAAATTACAATAGCCGTTATGGATGTGGGTTTTATTGGTGTAAATCAAAGTGCGGTTTTTGATTCACTTATGCATAGTTCACGCTTTAAAGGAGGCTATAATTTTGTTACAGGCGACCACGATGTGTTTAAAGGCGGTTCGCATGGCACTATGGTATTATCATGTTTGGCGGCCAATATTCCTGGCAAAGTTATTGGAGCCGCTCCACAAGCTAATTATTGGTTATTTAATACCGAAAACGGCGCTTCTGAAACCTTGCTTGAAGAATTTAACTGGATTCGAGCAGCAGAATATGCCGACAGTGTGGGTGTAGATATCATAACAACCTCATTAGGGTATACTGAATTTGATAACCCCCAGCAAAATCATAACTACGCTTCATTAAATGGTAAAACAGCACCAATGAGTATTGCGGCGACCATGGCAGCACGTAAAGGGATTTTGGTAATTAATGCTGCCGGAAACGAGGGAAATGGACCTTGGAAATACATTTCAGTTCCTGCTGATGCCGACAGTATATTAGCTGTGGGTGCTGTTGACACCACGGGTCGTGTTGCTTCGTTTTCAGGCTATGGACCCACCGCCGATGGCCGAATAAAACCTGATGTTTCAGCGTGCGGATGGGGTACATGGATTTGTGACGGTGCTTCAAATTGTTTTTATGGTAATGGCACATCATTTGCTGCACCGCTAATAGCTGGCGCTGCTGCATGTTATTGGCAGCAACATAAAACATTAAGCAATATTGAAATATTAAACCGTATAAAATCCAAATCAAGCTTTGCTCAAAAACCCAATAACAGAATCGGATGGGGTGTGCCAAATTTGTGTATGCCCTTAACCGATTTAGATTTTACGCTGGCATGGATTAAAGAACTTAAAGGTGTTAGAATACGGCTTTCAGAAACCTATTATTCCGAATTACATTTAAAAATATATAACACACAAGGTCAACTGGTATACGTATCAGCGCTTCCCATTTCGCAGTGGGTGCATGACATGGTATTACCCTTAGCATCAGGGGTATACATATTTGAAATACAATCTAACCGCGGCGTTCGCACTAAAAAAGTAATTATTCCTTAATATGAAGTCGCCGTATTTAAGTAAACTGGTACTTGTAGCTGCGCTGGGGTACTTTGTAGATATTTACGATTTGGTATTGTTTGGTATGGAACGGGTTTCCAGTTTAAACGACCTGTTATCGCAGCAATACCAAGACCCCATGGTTTTAAAAGCACAGGTGCAAAAAATAGGTATTTCGCTATTAAACTGGCAAATGTTTGGTATGTTATTGGGCGGAATTTTTTGGGGAATTTTAGGCGATAAAAAGGGACGTTTATCGGTTTTATTTGGTTCTATATTATTGTATTCTTTGGCAAATTTAGCAAATGCCATGGTGCAAAACACGTCTCAATACGCACTCCTTCGTTTTATCTCAGGATTTGGTTTAGCCGGTGAACTTGGTGCGGGTATTACTTTAGTAAGTGAAACATTGCAGTCAAATAAACGTGGCTATGGCGCTACGTTGGTAGCATCTGTAGGATTGTTTGGGGCCGTAATTGCAGGTACTGTTGGTATTGCAATAGGCAATTGGAGAATATCCTACCTCATTGGTGGAATTATGGGACTTCTCTTATTAATAATGCGTATTGGTGTGCTTGAATCGAATATGTTTACTACCATGAAAATAGCAGATGTAAGCCGGGGTAATTTTTTCTTATTATTTACATCACGTAAACGCTTTATTAAATTAATTAGTATCATTTTAATAGCCTTACCCGTGTGGTATGTAATGGGAATATTAATAACGCTTTGTCCAGAATTAATGAAAGATCAGGGAATGCCCGATGCGCCACAAAATGCACGCTTGGCAATGACCATAGCTTATGTGGGTATTACTTTGGGTGACGTGGTAAGCGGACTCTTAAGTCAAAAATTAAAAAGTAGAAAATTAAGTTTGCTTTTATTTTTATTTTTAACCCTGCTGGGTTGTATTTTGTATTTTACTTTTGCCCATCATTCAGGTATTGTATTTTATAGTATAGTATTTAGTATAGGCTTTGCAACCGGTTACTGGGCAGTTTTTATTTCAACCGCAGCTGAACTCTTTGGTACTAATTTGCGCTCCACTGTAACCACCTGTGTTCCTAATTTTGTGCGTGGCGGAACCATTCCCATTACTATTTTATTTCAGTATTTATCAAGTACACTGTATTTTAATAAAATCGGATCTGCCATCACGGTAGGTATCTTAGTTTTTGCGTTATCATTTTGGGCTTGGTATAAACTTGAAGAAACGTTTCATAAAAATTTAGACTATTTAGAATGATTGTACATTTAAAACAGTTTGCTCAATTACAGGTTTTAGAATGGCATAAAATTATTTCATTGCGGGCTGAAGTATTTGTAGTTGAACAAAACTGTGTGTATCAGGATCCTGATGTGTATGATATTGATTCTTTGCATTTATGGTTTGAAGATGAATTTGAGTGTTTTGCGTATTTACGTATAATTCCACCCAATACAGAAAACAACTATTGGAAAATTGGAAGGGTATTGGTAAAATCCAACAGGCGTTCCCAAGGCATGGGAAACGCATTAATGAAAAGCGCTTTGACGCATTTGGGCAGTTCAGCAACCATTCATATTTCCGCTCAGCGTTATCTTATTAAATTTTACGAAAATTTAGGTTTTACAGCCAAAGGTGATACGTATTTGGAAGATGGTATACCTCACGTGTTTATGATACGTGCTGGAGTTGATTAGACTTATATAGGTTTTCAAATTCATCTGCACTAGCCTGTAATATGCCTAACCGGCAAGCAATCAAATCCAAAACAAACATCCTGTCGGGATGTATGGTTGCAATAAAATTTCGGTATTGATAGCGGTTACCTATAATTTGAATTTCAGACCAATTTGAATCGGAATTAATTTTAAAAAACACTTTAGAATTACTGTATTTGCGATACTGTGGAAAGGTCATTTATATAAACTTACATTTTCTGCTGGCAAACAAACACATACGTAAAAGAATGATACCGTGTTTAAACCTCGATATATTGGTGCTTCCGTAGGTACGTTCTTTGTAGCGGATGGGAATTTCAACTATTTTTAAATTTAATTTATGAGCTCCAAAGAGTAAATCAAAATCACCAAATGGATCAAAATCACCAAAATACTCACGGTTTTTAACCAATTTAAGGTAGTCGGATTTATACAGTACTTTTGTGCCACATAGGGTGTCTTTAAAACGTTGCCCCAAAAGCCAAGTAAAGGCCCAGCTAAAAAAATGATTTCCCAAATAATTTAAAAAACGCATGGCGTCCTTATCCATGGGGTAAACCAAGCGCGTGCCATTAATAAAATCACCTTTACTATGTATTAAGGCGTAATAAAATTTAGGTAATTCTTCTGGAGGCACTGTTAAATCAGCATCTAAAATCATTAAAACCTTACCTTGAGCCAAGTCAAAACCTTTTCGTACGGCATCGGCTTTACCTTTTCCCGATTGCTGTGCCATTTGTATTTTAAAGTGCCCTGAATACGATTTTGTGATATCTTGTATAGTTTGCCAGGTATCATCAGTACTATGTCCTTCTATAAAAATAAGTTCTTGTTCGGTACCAAATTTGGGCATACGCTCAAGGGCTTTCGCGATATTGCCAGATTCGTTTCGGGCTGGTATAATGATGCTAACCGAGGTTTCAGGATATGAGGATGCCGGCTGTAATCGCGCAAAACTGTATAAATTCCAACAAAAAAAACGAAAGGGGGGTAGGTGTGCTAAATACCGATTTAGTAATCGTGAAACAACAGGAATAAAAAATGGAAATACCATACGTTTGGTATTTCTAAATACTTCAAAACCTGAAACCTGAAGTAAATTATTTATATCGCGCGTGCTTAGCCAATTTTGAAGCGGTGTTTTAGTGCGAATGCCAATACGCTCGGACCATTTTAGTAATGGTTCCCAAAGCGAATTATAAAACTGAACAATAATTTTGGTTTGGGGATGGCAGTGCGGCTTTAACGCTTCAAAAACCATTTGAATATCTTCTGTAAAACCAATTAGATTACTTAAAATAATTACATCGTATACTGAATTTAACTGTAACTGATGCGCATCTTGATGAATCCAAGTGATGTGTGAATTTGGATATTTTTCCTGGGCCCATTTTAACTGTTCAATACTTATATCTACCCCTGTTTTGTGTTTTGCAGGAAGGGCATGAATTAAATCTCCGGAGCCACATCCAATTTCTAAAATTTTAAATTCAGGATGTGCAAAATAGTTGCAATACTGTATTATTTCATTCCAATAGTACCGCGTCAGTCTGCGAGGTTTTCGAAGCTGGGCTAAATGGTCAAAAAAGGATTGTATTTTAAGTGTTGACGGCTTCAAGTTCTATTATATAAAATAATGCTAAATACTTGTGCAAAGGTGTTAATAAAAACTCAAGGAAACGTATTACAGGGAACATAAATGATGGTAAAAGTGCAGGCTTTGAAAGTCCACCGCTTATTAAATATCCAAGAGGACTGTAATAGTTTATTTTAATTATTTTTAATTGCGGGCAAAATTCTGATAATCGTTTTTTTTCACGTATAAAATATATATAAGCCAAAGCCTGGTTGCTGTGTGAAAGAGGTCTTCCTGCTGCAATTTGCATAGGGCCCTTTTCATCAAACGGTTCGTGATGAAAGCGTTTGTATATAAAACGTGAAAACCATGTATTGGCAGGTTCAATCATACAAAGTTTTCCGTGGACTTTTAAACACCGGTTGGCTTCATTTAAAAACAAACCCGGGTTTGGTATATGATGAAATACATTGAGCATTACAATACCTGCCAATGAACTGTTTTGAAATGGCAATTGTTGGGCGTCCAACTGAAAATCTAAATCGGGAAGCGTTAAAATATCACTCGTTTTTATTTCGGGATAATGGATTTTAAAAAAGCCACCCCCTGAACCAATTTCAAGCTTAATACCGGGGGGACAGTGCTTTAATGTTTGAGTAAAAATGGTATACGAATGGATGTACCAGCGTTTTAAAAAAGCTTTTGACACAATTTTACGGGCATGGATTAAAGTAGTTTCAGGTAAATCTAAGGGATGTTCAGATGCCACGTGATTGGGGTATTGCAAGAATGTTAAAATACATACTTTCGGGCAGATTTGAATAAGATGGTACATGTTCAATTGTTAGTAAAACATGCGTTTTACCTTGAATAAGGTATATGCAATAATCTGCATCGTGTAATAATTTAAAAAACTGTTCGCACGTAGAGCCAGCGCTTTTGAGTCCATACGGCCAAAACTCAGAAATAATTACCGGTTTGTGTTTTGAATTTAGCATAGCAGACATACCTAAAAGCACCTCTACTTCATAGCCTTGAACATCCATTTTTATAAGATCAATAGCATTTTCCCCTGACTCCTGCATCCACGTGTCTATAGATGTAGTGGGTACCAATACGGTTTGTGAGTGATCTTTAGAAGGATACATTCTATGATCCACATTAAGTAAATCTGAAATATACAATTGCCGCGGCTGGTTATCAGAACTTAAGGCCTTTGAAATCAATGTAATGTTTTTATAAACCTGCGTATTGGAACGAAAACGTTTGCAGTTTTCATCATCGGGTTCAAATGCATAGATTTTTGATTTTGAACCTTTTCCTTTAGCTAGTAAACATGCAAAAAATCCAATATTGGCTCCTATATCTAAAATTACAAAACCCGGTTTTATATAGTGGTTTAACAGGTTAATAAGATTACGGTCAAGTATGCGTTTGTATGCAAAATAAAACCATTTATGCAAATTAGGATACCTTTTATAGAGCCATTGACCAAGCTTTAAAAGCATAATATATAATCAGTATTGTATGGCATAAACATAACATTCTTCATACGCACCTGGATTTTCATTATCACTGTAACCTTCAATATGAATTAACCGAAGGCGATTTGGGTACTTCAGGGCAATAGGCGCTATAATATTGTGAACCGTATTTATAAATCCCATACCTTGAACTTGTGGATTTATTCGCAAATGTGGTAATAACACATGCGTAACTTTATTTTTTTTAAAATAGGCTAATGCACTGTCAGGATTTGATTGGTTAGATGCACTGTCTTTACAAACTACGCTGTAAACTGGAAAAAAACGTTTTCCTTTTCCGTACACAAAACTCATGGGGGCTTTGCGGCTGGCTACAAGTGCTGTTTTGGGAAGTGAATCGGAGCACCATGTTGAGGCCTTTAAAAAGTTTTGCCAGTCGGGTGTATAGCCCTCATAAATATTACCCTTTAAATTTTGAATGACGATTGGTATATTGGTTTTGGTTTTAGAAAATAAATCGTTTAGTCCAAGTATAAAAGATAATCCGAAACAGATTGTATAGAATATTTTAATTCCTGGTTTAGACCAAAACACAATTAAAACAAAATAAATCAAAGCTAAAAAGGAGGGCATGCAAACCAGGGTAATGCGCGGTTGATCCCAGCGGGTTTGTAAAATTAAAAATGACAAAACAGCCTGAGCAATACCAAAAAGGCCCCATCCAAAAACCAACCACTGCTGTTTTCGCCAGGCATAAAATAAACCGGCGATTAAAAGTGAAGCAGTTAAAATGGTTATAAACCAACTCCCATTTGAAAATATGCGTTCGCCCAAATCGTTAACATCTTCATTCCAGTTTTCATTTTTAAAATGCAATAACTGGTAAAACCGTTTGCTTAATGACAGGTTAGCATTTTCTAAAAAGCGATTTATAAATCCATGAAAATCCTCTTGTCCTAAACTGGCATCGTAAGGATCTTTTTGTAATAAAATTTTACTTTGTCCTGCAAACTGGCTGGGCGCATTCCAAACCCATTTAACGGCTAGTTCGTATAACCCTTTAATCATCACATACGCGCCCAAAGCAAAAGCTGCGTTGCGGTATTGTTTGCGAATACTATAGTAAAACAGCATGGCAGGAATTACTACAATTGCAGAACTTTTTAATGTGCTTAATAAAAACAAACTTAATCCCAGTAACAGCCAGCGCCACACGGCTACGGGGTTTGATGTATTGTTCCATGTTTTGGTCCATGCATACAGCCATAAGGACTGAAGCATAAAATAGGCTGCTTCAGTAAAGGTCATACTAGAATAATATGCAATTAAACTATTGGATAACTGAAAAATCAATACTGGAATTAAAACCAGAACGGGCACTCGTTTAGAAAGCGCCTTAAACAATAATCCAAAAGCCCCTACATGGCAAGCTACAGAGCTTAATTTTATAAGTATTAATTTAAACCCAATTAGTTTTATACAAAGTGCTAAAAAGAGAGGGTACAGGGGCGCGTTCTGGGTGTAAAAATAGCTAGGAAACTCATTTACAAAGCGCCAACCACCTTCAAGGTATAGGGCATCATCATGGGCCTCGCTTATACGCGCATTAAAGTTAAGCAGGGCTATAATGATGCTTAACACTATTCCGCTGCGAAACCACAGGCGTTCACGTTGATAAAACCAGGTCTCGATGCGTTCTTGGTAATTTTGGGAAGGTGAAGTTGTTCGCATTATGACTTAGAGTTCCAATTGTAAGTTAATGAAAAAATATGCGATTTTAAACCGATACCTGTAGAACCTATGCCGCATAAAGCGTAGTCTAATTGCATTTTTTTAAACAGAAATCCCAAGCCTGTTGTCCAGTCTTGAGTCCATTCGCGGTAGGTACCACGCGTATTCCATACCTTTTGAAATTGACCGGTGCCGAGCCTAAAAAACACCAATTGATTATATGCTAATTCTATGCCTGCGGAGGGGTCTACATTCCAAAAGTGCGATTGCATAATACTGTTGTGCATGCCGTCAAAACGATTAACGGCATTGCATTCGGCTTCAATGGTTAAAGCGGTTCCAATAGGTTTAATAAATGAAAAACCAATAATAAGTTTGGGGCTTGTTATTTCAAGTGTTTTTTGAGGAAGCATGTTACCAGTTTGTAACAATTGATTTTTTTGAGCATCATTTAAGGTGTAGCGCCAAGCATTAAAGGTACCGCTGAGGTCTCTTCCCATTATTCCAAAATTAACTCCACCTTTTGAAATTTGAATACCTGCATCTATGCCAAATCCCCAAGCGTTTGCAAAAGGTCCAATAAATCGCCTTAAGGTTTTAAACGAAATGCCGTAACGTACGGGTGTTTTAAATGCAGCTTTACCGGCATATGTTGCAAGTATTGCATAATCAGCGCTGCTAAATCGTGTAATGCGGTTATAGTCAATATTACCTTGTGCATCCATTAAATCAAGTGTATTGGGAATGTCATCGATGCCAAATCGCAAGATACTTACACCAAAAGCTGTAACACTATCAAGTTTTTGCAGGTAACCGGCATAATCAAAATTGGCTAAATTGGCATAATACGACGCATGCATAAGCGCTGCGCCGAAATTAGTATTGGTACAAGCTAAACCGGCCGGATTCCAAAATGCAGCATCTAATCCGCGTGCTCCAGCATTTACAGCACCGCTTAAACTTAGTGCGCGGGCCGAAGTTCCTAACTCTAAAAATGCATTGCTATACTTTAACACTTGAGCATGTTGCATGTAAAAACAACATAAGATGATAAAACACCACTTGTACCGCATTTGTATATTAACGCCAAAGTCAAATAAATATTTCAGTACAATGTGTAGCATTTAAGGAATATTCAAATATTTATGCGTTTGTAAACTGATTTTCCAAATCGGGTTGTGTTGCACAAATGAAATCACATCCATTTGTATTTCTTTTAATTTACTCCATTCGGGTTGCAGGTATAATTTACATTCAGATGAAACGCATTGAGCATGCTGTTTGGCCCATTCAAAATCGTTTTGATTGTGTATAATAACTTTAAGTTCATGGGCCTTTTTTAACATTTCGGGCAGTGGGGGTTTATTTTTTTTGGGTGAAACGCATATCCAGTCCCAATTACCATTTAAAGCATAGGCGCCTGAAGTTTCCAAATGTAGGGTATAGCCGCGTAATTTCAATTGACTTGTAAAGTAATTTAAATTATACATCAAAGGCTCACCACCTGTTATTACTATACCAGTGTGTTTGGGAATGTTTACCTCCTCAATAAGTTTATCCACATCTACTAAGGGGTGCGTTGCTGCATTCCAGCTTTCTTTTACGTCACACCAATGGCATCCCACATCACAGCCTCCAATTCTAAAAAAATACGCGGCAGCACCTGTATGGTAGCCTTCGCCCTGTAGGCTATGAAAATGTTCCATTACAGGTAACACACGGCCGCTGTTAAAGGCCGCTGTATTTAATTTTGATAATTCAGGGTGGCTTTTAAACACATACAAATTTAGGCTAATGTATTATAAAAACTATAGCAGATATAGAAAATGAATTAAGTACTTTTAGGGCATGAATATCGGGATGGTTTGTTTTCCTACCTATGGCGGAAGCGGCGTGGTGGCCACAGAACTTGGAATGGCCTTGGCTCAAAAGGGTCATAAAGTACATTTTATGTCGTATTCTCAACCATTTAGGCTTAACCGATTGTATGATAATTTGTTTTTTCATGAGTTTAATGTAAACGATTATCCGCTTTTTGATTACCAACCCTACGAAAGTGTTTTGGCCAGTAAAATTGTTGATGTTGCCGTGTATGAACATTTAGATGTACTCCACGTTCATTATGCCATTCCGCATGCCTCGGTAGCATATACTGCGCAACAAATATTAAAATCTAAAAAAATAAAATTACCTTACATTACTACGTTACATGGTACCGATATCACTTTGGTAGGTCGTGACCCGGCATTTGAACCGGTAATTCGGTTTTCGTTAAATCAAAGCAATGCTATAACTGCCGTATCAGAAAGTTTAAAAAAAGACACATTAAAAACTTTTAAAATTGATAATGCCATACAAGTAATTCCCAATTTTATAACATTAAGTGAATTTTTGCCCCAGCCCCAACTTAATAAATCCAAAGAATTGGTAATTGCACACATTAGCAATTTTAGAAAAGTTAAACGCATTGAAGATGTAATACATGTTTTTAATCGGGTTAAAGATCAAATACCCTGCAGGCTTATTTTAGCAGGTGATGGGCCCGAAAAATCTGTTATGGAACGCTTGGTTCGCGATTTAAATATACAATCTCAAGTGCACTTTGTAGGTATGGTAGCCGATCCCAAATCGGTATTGCAGGCTGCTGATATTTTTTTACTACCCTCCGAAACGGAAAGTTTTGGGCTGTCAGCTTTAGAAGCCTTGGCTATGGGGGTACCGGTAATCAGTTCTAATAGTGGCGGATTACCAGAAGTTAATAAACATGGTATTAGTGGTTGGCTATATAATGTAGGCGATATCGAAGGAATGGCTTCCGGAATTTTAACCTTATGGGAATCGCCCAAAACATTAACAGCATTTAAAACCGGTGCAAAACAAACCGCTGCACGGTATGATATTTCTGTAGTGTTACCACAATACGAAGCCCTTTATAAGCAGATTATAAGCAAATGAAATTAGCACGGCAAATCTCATCAATACAAGTTAGTGCCAAGGTAGAATACCTTTTTGCCCAAAGCATACCCGATCAGCACCAGTTTGTTTTTAAATATACCATATCCATATTTAATGGAAGTTTAGAATACATTACCATTTGGTCACGTGAATGGACCATTACAGATGCGGTAGGTAAAACACTTTTTGTAAAGGGCGCCGGTATTGTGGGACAAACCCCGTGTATTGCTCCCGGAAGTATCCATACCTATTCAAGTTTTTGTAATTTTAGTACCGAATGGGGCAGAATGCGTGGATGTTACTGGGCAACTGATGCTTCAGGAGCATCTGTAAAAATTGATATTCCAGCATTTTTATTGCATTCCGTAGCATTACTTAACTAATCCTTGTGCTTGACAATACCGTTGAATGTATTTGTATGCAATATTACTGCCCAATTGTTCGGCTTTTTCAAGATCCTCGCATGCTTCATGCGGTTGTTTTAATGCCAGTTTTATGGCTGCACGATTAACATAATGAGGCGCGTAATTAAATTTTAATTTAATGGCATAGTCTAAATCTTTTAAGCCTTCTTTAAATTGCCCCATCTCTGCTTTTGCGGTGCCACGGTAATCGTAAATTACAGAATTTTCAGGATTTTGCTGTGATGCAAGGTTTAAGTCGCTAATAGCAGAATTGAATTGTCCACACCGAATATACGATGCTGCACGCGAAATGCGCGCCTCTATATCCTGCGGATATTTACGTAAATACAAAGTCCAATCCAATGCGGCGCGCGCCGCATTTCCATATTCAAATAGCGCCTTGGCACGATTTTTTAAAATTGAAAAATTGGTGTCAGATTGCGCCATCAGTTTTAATGCTATATCATATTCTGTAACACATAAATCATATTGCATGCGCTCAAAACGAATCTCTGCTTTTAAAATATGGCTGGGGATAAAATTAGAGTCTATGGTTTCGGCCATTTCACAATCCAGTAAAATATGATGTAAGTTTTTATTTTTTCGATTAAATAAGGCTCTGTAATAATACACTTCGGCATCTTTAACATGTTCATTTTCAGCAATTTTACATGCTGAGTCAATTACAAGTAAACAACGTTTATATTCATTAAGATCGTACAATAAAACTGCGGTATTTTTAATGCGATCGTAATCATCCGGTTTTAAAAATCCAATGGTATTCCATGTTTCAAGTGCTTTTTGAGGCTTTTGCATCATCTTATACAAACGGGCTTGCTGTTTAAGCGCCATAACCGATTCGGGATTTTTTTTTAAGTACCTGCGAAGTAGTCGATTTGCTGATTTAATATCGGCAGAATCTAACAACCGACTTATTTTAATTACAGTGGATGATGACGAAATTGAATCGCTGGTTTGTGAATACACATACGATATAGATGTTAAAAACGCAATGCTATAAAACACATATTTTAATGCATGCAACATGAAATATAAACGGCTTTTTTAATACCTTTAACGAAATTAATTAATTCTTTGCATATGAGTATAGTAATGATTGTTCTATTGGTGTGTGCCGCACTATTGGTATTTGGAGCTTTTGTAACGGTTCAACAGGGCACCCTTGCCGTTATTACCATATTTGGTAAGTTTCAGCGCATATTGCGTCCGGGTTTAAATTTTAAAATTCCTGTAATAGAAACCATATACAAACGTATTTCGGTTCAAAACCGCAGTGTAGAATTGGAGTTTAAAGCCGTTACCATGGATCAAGCCAATGTTAATTTTACAGCCATGTTATTATATGCTGTTGTAAACAGTGATGAAGAAACTATTAAAAATGTGGCTTTTAAGTTTGTAGACGAGCGTAATTTTATGCAGGCGCTAGTAAGGTCGGTTGAAGGGTCTGTTAGGGCTTTTGTGGCAATTAAAAAGCAAGCAGAAGTATTGATTTTACGCCGTGAAATAGTTGAGGCAGTTAAAGGTCAATTAGATAAAACCTTAGAAGAGTGGGGGTATCATTTGATTGACTTACAGTTAAACGATATTACATTTGATGAAGAAGTTATGCGTTCTATGGCTAAAGTGGTGGCCAGTAACAATTTACGTTCAGCAGCAGAAAACGAAGGGCAGGCCTTGTTAATTACACGTACTAAAGCCGCAGAAGCCGAAGGAAATTTCATTAAAATATCTGCACAGGCCGAAAAAGATGCTTCACAGTTAAAAGGTCAGGGTATTGCACTCTTTCGACAGGAGGTTGCAAAGGGAATGGCAGGTGCTGCAAAAGAAATGGAAGAGGCTAACCTAGATGCATCCTTAATTTTATTTAGCATGTGGACCGAAGCGGTTAAAAATTTCGCTCAAGAAGGAAAGGGGAATGTTATTTTTCTAGATGGCAGTATAGAAGGCATGCAAAAAACCATGAAAGACATGATGGCCTTAAATCAACTGGGAACATTAAATAAAACAAACAATTAAATTTTAAAATCACTATGAACTTCAATTTTACACGTTTTACTAAAGCTCAATTTTATTTTGGGTTTGTACTTTCCCTAACTTTTTGTTTAAACGCGCAGCAATCCATACAGCCCTGCAATACGTATGCGGCAATGGAAGCTTATTTTAAAGATCATCCCGAGGCCCGTGCCAGGTACGAATCCGAACAGGATAAGTTTAAAGTTGAATATGAAAAAGCCATTGCATTCAGAGATGCACAGCGTTCTGCGGCTGCATTTGTATATACGGTGCCAGTTGTATTTCATATTTTGCATACCGGTGGTCCAGAGAATATTTCCGATCAATTGTGTATCAATGCCCTTGCTCAGGTAAATAAAGATTATGCAAAGGCCGGCACAGATGTAAACTCCATTGCTCAGCCCTTTCAAAACCGCTATATAAATTCAGATATAGTTTTTCAGCTGGCCCATAAGGATCCAAATGGAAATTGTACTTCCGGAATAGTTCACCGTTATGATAGCCGTACCGACTGGACACAAAGCAATACAAATAATTATAATGGTATTACATGGAATCCCACCAAGTACTTAAACATAATAATTGTAAAAAACATTATTCCTCAAGGTTCCGTAGTAGGTGGTGGTATTATTGTTGGATATACGTACAAGCCCGGAACATGGTCTGCGGGCGCATCCCAAGATGCCATAGTTTATAATTATGGATTTTTGAGCGGTTTAGATGCCCGTTCATTATCACATGAAATTGGTCATTGGTTTAATCTTAGTCATACATTTGGTAATACCAATAATCCGGGTGTTACCTGCGGAGATGATGGACTTTATGATACGCCACCAACAAAAGGAAACTTTTCGTCTTGTCCAAGCAGTATATCAGGTAATGCATGTGCCGTTTCAGGTAACACGGTTTGGGCGGCTGGCCAACAAAATGTAGAGAACATTATGGATTACTCCAGTTGTCCCAAAAATTTTACAATGGATCAAACAACTGCCATGCGAACAGCATTAGCATCAGCCATTAGTAACCGTCAAAATTTATGGCAAAATGCCAATCTTATTGCAACCGATGTAGCTAATACAACACCTTGCGCGCCAATTGCCGAGTATTATTCAATTAACAGTTCATATACGGTATGTGCGGGTGGTTCGCTTAGTTTTAAAGACTATTCATACAATGGCCCGGTTACTTCATATAACTGGAGTGGTGATTTAGGGGCATTTGCTTCGGCACCTAATAATTCTGTTACCATAGTTACTTTTCCTACTACTGGTGTATGTAATTTAAGTTTAACCGTTGGAAATGCTCAAGGGTCTACAACTAAAGTGCGTCAAATTCAGGTAATGGATGCCAGCCCGGGTATTGTTGCACCTCATACAGAAGGATTTGAGAGTATTGGGCTTCCTACCGGATGGGCCCTTATAAATAAAAATTTGGGTTCAGTAACCTGGGAGCAAACATGGGATGCTGCATATGAAGGCGGAGCATCCTATTTTATAAATGGTTCTACTGCGGGTGGGGCCCAAGAAGATGCATTGATTACGCCGGTTATTGATGTGCAGGCTAATGCCGATAAATCGTTTAATTTAGCAACAGCCTATGCCCAAAAAACCAGTTCGCATAATGATATTTTAAAAATTGAAGGGTCTAAGGATTGTGGTGGCACATGGCAAAATATAGCCTCATTATCAGCCAGTCAAATGCAATTAAATTCCGGAGGTATAACTGCCATTTCATATACACCAGCTTTTACGGAAGAATGGAAAGTTTGGAATTTAGATGGTTATCCCGGATGGTCAAATTTTGTAAACTCACCAAATGTAATGGTTCGTTTTACTTTTATTGAAGGTACTGCCGGAATGGGCAATAATATATATATAGATGCCATTAATCTTTTTGGTGGCAAACCCCTTGGTATAAATACCCTGGGAACAGCCTCACGCATTTATGTTGCACCCAATCCGGTTCGCGATGTTGCAAAACTTTATTACAACTTACAAGAACCTGCTCAGGTTTCAATTCAAGTACAAGATTTAAGTGGTAAATTAATTTACGCCAATGCTACAGAGTCACAAGCTGCAGGTAATTTTATATTTGATGTACCGGTTCAGGGTTTAAAATCAGGATTGTATTTGGTTAATTTAAAAATTGACGGATTCACGCATACTCGAAAAATCCTAATACCTTAAAAAAACTAAACCCGGCTTGCCGGGTTTTTTTATGTGGACTAAAATCCCAATTGCACCCATAGTTTTTAGTTTTAGCATTGGTATTGTAGTATCTTATTATACACCATTACAGTTATGGTTTTGGATAACATGCTGTATGGTAGTAATTGTAGCATACCTTATATTTACTAAATGGTATAGCTTACGTCAATACAACGGATGGTTATACGCATGGTTTTTTTTATTTTGGTTTTGCTTGGCAGCCTGCCTAACGCAATTTCAAAATCCGGAGTATCAGCCCTCACATTTGTATAAGCATCAATTTTCTAATTTGCCAACAGCAGCAGTAGTTGAAGTTACCGATTGGCCGGTACTTCGTAATACAAGCCTGTCAATTCCTGTTACGTTTAAATCAGTAAATCAAAACACAACTTCCGTACATGTGTATGGAAATGCCTTACTCAAATCCAAATATGCAAAGTCTGTTTTGAGTCTAAGGCCGGGTGATGTAATACAAGTAATCTTGCGGCCTTTTGTTCATAATGATCAAATCCATTCGGCAACGTTTAACTACACGTCGTATTTGCAAAAACATCATATGTATGGTGTTTTTTGGTTGGATACACAATCGGTAATATTTCGTGGTACCAGCGCCTTTCCTGAATTTAATTACGGTCAAAAATTTTTAAAACAACACTGGATGCAAGCGCTTAAATCACTTGAATTAAGTGCTGATGCTTTAGCACTTTGCGAGGCGTTAACCTGTGGATATGACGATGAAATTAGTGATATGTTTATGGAAGCATTTTCAAACTCGGGCACACTTCATATTTTATCAGTTTCGGGTTTGCATGTAGGTTTAATTTTTGGTTTAATGATGTTTTTGTTACAAATAAGCGGTTTACTTAAACGTATTCCCATTTTATCAATTCTTTTCTCATTACTTTTACTATGGTTTTTTATTTTAATTAGTGGTGCCGCATCACCTGCGCTGAGAGCGGGAATAATGTGTTCTGCAATAGCCATAGGAAAATATGGCTTAGGCCCCCACCGTGTAAACACCCTCAATATTTTATATGCCTCAGCTTGGTTAATTTTATTTTCAGATCCCTATATCCTATTTGATGTTGGTTTTCAACTCAGTTTTACTGCAATTTTAGGAATAATATATATTCAACCGCTAATGGTAAATGCATTAAATATTAAAAACAAAATATTGCAATATGTATGGAACGGTATATCTGTTTCTGTTGCGGCAACAATAACTACCCTACCATTTACGTTGTTTTATTTTAAGCAATTTCCTTTGTTTTTTGCGATAGCAAATTTGTGGGCTGTACCACTAAGTTTTATAATTATGCTTTTGGTTTTACCGGCTTTTGTTTTTCCAAAACTGTTTACGCCTGTATTAAACAGTTTAACCGAACATCTTTATAATTTTTTAAATGTATTTAATGTTAACGGTATTACCTATATTGATAACATTCCCTTTTCCATAACAGATGCGATTGTGTTGAGCACTATTATACTGCTTTGTGTTTGGTTAATATACAGTAAATATTGTACAGGGTATATTGGAATTGTGTGTTTCATAATACTATGGCAAGTATTTTCATTGTTTGAGTATAACAATAATTTACAAACATCATCTGTATTAATAAATTCAAAAAAACAACATACAGATTGGGCGGTAAAGCATTTTTCAAAAGCTTGGACATCTGCTAGCACTCAAAGTGCAGATTACCGCTTTAATTTTAAACCCGCATTACTTAATTTAGGCTGTCGAACTCATATTCAAAAGTCATTCAGGGTATTTAAAATGGGATCACGTGTATGGTTTTTTAAAAATCAATTGGCACTTAATTCGGTATTTAAACATACAGTTACAGATTTAGTGATTTCAAAAAATGCATTATGCGATTCGCTGGATGCTATTCAATATACATCTGCAAAACGTATTTATTTTACTGCTGATAATTCATCTTGGTTTATTGAAAAATACAAGCGTATATATCGTAATTTTGACATAGAAATACAGGTTTTAAAAACCGGATTATACGAATGGCAAAGCATACCTTAATACATATTGGTGATACCGTACGTTTTTTAAATGAATCCGGAGAAGGTCGTGTTTTAAGGTTTACTTCAACAGAACATGTAATTGTAGAATTACCAGACGGATTTGAAATTCCTTATCCTGTGAGTCAATTGGTTGTGGTAAAATCTGATTTTCAGCGTGATGCTATTATACCAGCAATTAAGATGTCCAATGAGGTATCCGAACATATTAAATTACTGTTGTGTACAGAAACACAAGTTGACACCGGTGGGCACTATGCTTTATTTTTTTATAATGCCTCAGGGTTTCATGTTGTATTTACGTATGCTATTGAACTAAACAGCCATCTTCAATTTCAGCTATCTGCCGATATTGGTCCATATCAGCGGTATCATGTATGTACTAAACCACAGGCTTTTTTTGAAGCGGTTAATCTACATGTCTTTCAAATGTTATGTTATAAAAAAATAGAATATAAAATGCAAAGCCCCTTAACGTTTAATTTGTCATTTAAAGCATCACAGTGGCAGCGTTTTATTTGGCATTCACACGAAGACTTTCATAAGCCGGTTTCGTTAATTTGGAATTTTGATTTTAAATCTGAAATGTATAAGCCAAAGCCGGATACTGAGGCTGCAATAGTATTTTCTACCTCAGCACCATTAAATACTGCAAAACAACCATTAAAACATACTACGCAACCTGTTATTGATTTGCATTTTGAGGCTTTAGATGCACCCCAGCATATAACCGAGGGCTTTGAAAAATTTAGATATCAAATGGATGTGTTTGAAAACGAATTGCAAAAGGCATTTGATTTAGGCTGTAAAAGTATCATCTTTATACATGGTGTTGGTAATGGCCGACTAAAATCAGAACTCGTGAATCGTTTGCAGCAAAAATTACACGTTAGTTTTCATGATGCCTCATACAAAGAATATGGTGCAGGCGCAACTCAAGTAAATTTATACCGAAATGGAACATACAAATAATTTACCCAACATCCCTTTTTCGCCTCCTCGCATGGACGAAAAAATTATTAATGAAGTTATAGCCACATTAAAAAGTGGATGGATTACAACCGGACCCCGTACCAAAACCTTTGAAAAACAGATAGCCGCCTATTGTGGTTGTTCTCATGTTTTAGCTTTAAATTCTGCAACTGCGGGCTTAGAAATTATGTTACGCTGGTTTGGTATTGGCGCCGGTGATGAAGTAATACTTCCCGCATATACTTATTCTGCTACTGCAAATGTAATTGTACATTGCGGCGCTACGCCCGTTTTTGTTGATAGTTTAAAAGATCATTTTAATTTGGATCCACAAGCGGTTGAAAAAGCTATAACCGAACGTACCAAAGTTATTATGCCGGTAGATTTTTCCGGTTGGCCATGTGATTATGATGCCCTGTATAAAATTGTACACAATGCCCGTTCACGCTTTAAACCATCATCGCCTCAGCAACATGAATTAGGCCGCATGCTGGTGTTGAGTGACTCAGCACATTCCTTTGGGGCCACATATAAAAATAAAATTGCAGGTACATTGGCAGATGCTTCTGTTTTTTCGTTTCATGCAGTTAAAAATCTTACAACCGCAGAAGGTGGCGCCATAGCACTTAATTTGCCTCTACCTTTTGATAACGAAGCCATTTATAAAGCGCTGTGTATAAAAATACTGCATGGGCAAACCAAAGATGCCCTGGCAAAAACACAACCCGGGCAATGGCGATACGATATTATTGAAGCGGGATACAAATTTAATATGACGGATATTTCTGCAGCTATTGGACTCATTGAATTAGAGCGTTACAATACCGAAACATTGCCTCGCAGAAAAGCCATAATGGATCGTTATAACACCGCATTTATGACCTATAAAAATTGGATACTGCCGCAAACACAAACCTCTGAAATTAGCGGAAGCCATCATTTATATCCCTTACGAATTATGGATATTTCCGAAGCACAACGTGATGCCATTATTCAGTATATGGGAAAACACGGAATAGCAGTAAATGTACATTTCATCCCTGTTCCACACATGAGTTTTTATAAGTCATTGGGTTTTTCATTACAGCATTACCCTAATGCGCAAATGCATTACTGGCATGAAATCAGCTTACCCATTTTTTATGATTTAACTGATGCGCAGCAAGATCGTATTATATTAAAAATCATGGAAGGTTATCATCAGGTTTGTGCTTAAACGTGGTTTTGATATTGTTTTTAGTTTTGTAGTGCTACTGGTAACTTTACCCGTTTGGATGCTTATTGCACTTATTATCAAGTGGTCGTCTCCAGGTCCAGTATTTTACATTCAACACCGTGTTGGACGGCATGGGCACTTATTTTATGTATATAAATTTAGAACCATGTATGTAAATGCCGATCGGGAGGGGCTTTTAACAACCACTACCACGGAGGCGCGCATCACACCTATTGGTCGTTTTTTACGTAAACTAAAAATTGATGAATGGCCGCAATTTTTAAATGTATTAAAAGGTGATATGAGTGTGGTGGGCCCTAGACCCGAGGTGGCGTATTTTGTTAAATTTTATAATGCAGAACAGCTTAAAGTATTGTCGGTAAAACCTGGAATTACCGATTACGCCTCCATAAAGTATTTTGATGAAAATGCTTTGCTCGCTAAAAGTTCAAATCCCGAGCAAACCTACTTGCATAGCATTATGCCAGATAAACTTAAATTAAACTTGGAATATATTAACTCTAGAAGTTTTTTTGGTGATTTAAAGATTTTATTTAAAACATTTCAAAAACTTTTAAAGTAATTGGAAAATTAGTTTTTTTTAACTAATTTTAATTAAAGATTCTTATGAAAAAAATTACTCTTTTTATTTTCATTAGCTGTTTATTTTTAACTATAAACGCTCAAGTTACCCAAACATTTTCGCATACCGGTAGTATGCAAACATTTACGGTACCTTCCTGTGTAAGTACAATTTCTTTGGATGTTCGTGGTGCAGAGGGGGCCTATGCAAACGATAGAGTTCCTAATAATGCTACAGGAGGTCGTGGCGGTCGCGTTACAGCCGTATTGTCGGTTACACCCGGACAAGTTTTAAATATTTTTGTTGGTGGTGCAGGTAATATAAATGGAAATGGTGGCTTTAATGGTGGTGGCCCCGGAGGTTTATCTTCTGCAGGAAGTTCTTGTTTTGGTGGACCTGCAGGAGGTGGTGGAGGTGCATCAGATATTCGTATTGGCGGTATTGCACTTACAGATCGTCGTGTAGTAGCCGGTGGCGGTGGTGGTGCAGGCCGCGATTATTGTAACGGAACCTGTCAGCCATGTGGTTGTGGCGGTTCAGGTGGTGCGGCGGGTGGAATAGTAGGTACAGCAGGAGTATCTGCGAGTAATTGCGGTTTTGGATATCCTGGACAAAATATTAATGGTGGTGCTCCAGGTACTGCAACTGCAGGTGGATTAGGAGGCTTGTCGGATGGTGGTGGAGGTACTAATAGTTCAAATGGATTTTGCGGCACAAATGCTGCTAGTGGTGTATTAGGATTTGGTGGTGCCGGAGGTTGTGG
>Ga0255099_1000031_pt1 | contig 55700 bp, 42 predicted proteins | sample Colum_Colum_RepA_2_FD_188451 | JGI IMG/M metagenome (GOLD analysis project Ga0255099, IMG submission 188451) | Freshwater microbial communities from Columbia River, Oregon, United States - Colum_Colum_RepA_8d | ecosystem: Environmental > Aquatic > Freshwater > River | place: USA: Oregon...
TGAGCTTCAAGAAGGCGTCCTCTTGACGGTCCAGGCGCAGACCCGCCTTGCGCTTGCCCTCATCCGGTCCATGGCAGGCGAAGCAATGCTCCGAGAGGATGGGGCGGATCTGCCGGTTGAAGTCGACATGCGGCGTCGGACGTTTCTCCGTGCCAGCTTCCAGCGCTGCGGCCCAAAGCCCAAAAAACACCACCCATCCGAATCCGAGCAAACGATTCCGGAGGGCACGGTACGCAATAGCCAGACAGAGGGTCACAGGGCCAATCATGGTCCAGCCTGCTCGCTCCAGCAACCCCACATCAAATCAACGCGCCGACCATTCAACCACCGGAGACCATCGAGGCCCACCACTGACGCACGGCTTTCCGAAGGCCCAGACGGAAAAGGCCCTGCACCTCGTCATTCGAAAGCGCACGGTCGTAGAGGCGCACCTCATCGATGTCGCCCTGGAAGAAGTAGTATTGATCCCAGCCGATCCGCACCGGCGAATCACCCGGTGCCAGGGAACCCGCGGCCAAGATCGAGTCCACCCGCTCGCCATCGATCCACAACTCAAGCGTACGACCATCCCAAGTCTGAACGAGATGAGTCCAATACCCGGGTCCACTCTTCATGATCCCGAGGACCGAACGCAGTTGGTTGGTGCTGCCCTCCGGAAGCGCCCAAACAGCCCCTCCGGCAACCTGATTATTCAGGCCCAGCAACCACTGGCGGCCAGGCGAATCGCGGTCCCCGACGGAGCGGTCCTTGATGAGGAGTTTGCCCTCGTTGGTTTGCGACGACCGCATCCACAAAACCAGCGAGTGCTGGCCCGCCTCCGACTCCGGAAATTCGGGAATGCTGATGCCGGCTTCACCATTGAAACGAGCCGCCCGAGCCGGGGTTTTGGACGCATCGGCGACCCAGGACACTTTGAAGGCCGTTCCATGATGCCCCCGACCGCTGTGATCCTGACTATCCCCGTCCAACGGATAGTAGCCCGCCAGGCCTTGCGTGGGCTCGCGATCCGGGACCTCGGCGAACCGCGCGGCTCCCGCTTTGATAAGAGGCACTCGCGGCAACCAGTTGCTTTGCAGGAGGACGCCGGACAGCAAACCCAAAACAGCCGTACCCAGAGCCATACGTTTCCACACGCGATACTTCCGGGGCTCCAGCAGTGCTTCGGCGCGATCAAGACGGGCTACATCCCCCGATTCCAATGACTCCAGCACCATTCGCACTCCCGCAAGCTGGCGTAACCGATTTAGTCCCACGGGATGACATAATGCCTCAACCAACCGATTGATCAGGCGATCTTCGCGGCTCCAGGTGGCGACTCGGGTCAGGCGGGGCGGTAGCGAAGGGTATTCGAGGCGGGAGTTTCCACTCCACAGCTCGTAAATCAGCTTTCCGAGAGCGAAAAGATCCCGCTCGGGAGTGTTCCCTCCTCCCGGAGGGCAGTAACCCTCCGTCGAGGCCGTGACCACTCCCTCGGCTCCGATAACGCCCACCGTGTCGTAATCGCCCAAGAGCCATCGACCCTGAAGCTGGAGGAGATTGGCCGGTTTGACATCGCCATGAACCCATCCCTGCCGATGGAGAAACTCCAAGGCCTGCAAAACAGACAGGGCGATCTTCACCGATCCTGAGCTTGTGATATCCCGACCGACCACCGGGGTGACCGGCGTGTAATGAGCGAAGTCGACGGATCCGGAATCCACGGAATCGGCCAACGGCAATTCTTCCCAGCCCAGTCCATGGACCGGCTCCAAACCATAATCGAGGACCGGAATTAAACCGGTTTCGGAAGCGATTCCTTTCAGGGTCTCTCGCACCTGCTGGAATCGAACCAAACTGTCCGCATCACGATGCCGGGAGATCTTGAAGATCCGCCAGACCCCTTGGGAGTCCTCGACCAGATGAACCTCGCGAAAATCCCGGGATGAAAGACAACGATCCTGGCGCCAGCTTCCCAAGCGATCTCGCAAGGATTGCGGCATCCAGTGTTCTTCAGAGTGTGACGGGTTCGAGATCATCGAAAACGCAAATGCAGACGTTGGGACAACGGGCAAAGACTGCACTTTATCTTATTCATGCCGGGCAGGTTTTTGGAGTGTTTCTTATTGTCGGACCGGAAGACCTCGATCGACGCTGGAGGCATGGGTCCAGAGGGCATCCAGTTTCGTCCCCGTTCCACCCCGTTGCCTCCGTTGGGAAGCCTGACTGAGTTGCGGATCGAGGGCATGGATTGCGGCAATTGCGCGCGCGCGGTGACGGAGGCCCTTCAAGCCGTTTCCGGAGTTTCACGGTCCGTGGTCGACCTGCGCGGTGCCACCGCACGCACTTACTGGCTGCCGGAGCAGATTCCCGATCCGGCGCGCTTGATCGCGGCCGTGAAGCAAGCCGGCTACCGGGCGTTCCTCCATGAAATTCCGGGATCACAAGACCCTGCTTCCAGCGGCGGGTCCTCCTCGCATGCACCCACCATGAACCCGTGGTCGACCCCCGTGTGGCTGGGGGCTCCCGCATCCGCACTGCTGTTGGGAGGCGATTGGCTCGGCGGCTGGGGCATGCACCGGTGGTTCCAGATTCTGTCGCTGGTGCTGGCCACTGCGGTTCAGGCCGGCGTGGGCTGGCGGTTTTATCGCGGGGCGTGGCGACAGGCGCGGGTCGGACGCTCCAACATGGACACCCTGGTGTCGCTGGGTTCGTCGAGTGCGTACCTGTGGAGCGTATGGCTGTTTTTTACCCAAAGCCACGCCCACCTCTTCTTCGCCGAGTCGGTGAGCATCCTGACGCTCATCAGCGTGGGCCACGCTCTGGAGGCTCGGATGAGCGCGCAGGCCGGCAATGCCCTCAAAGCCCTGCTCGAATTGGCTCCCACCACGGCTCGACGATTGGACACAAGCGGACACGAGGTGGAAACCCCCGTGGCCCAACTGCGCACCGGGGAGCGCCTTCGCATCAAACCCGGAGACCATATCCCGGTGGATGCGGTGGTGCTGGAGGGAGATTCCTCGGCCGATGAATCCCTGCTGACCGGCGAGCCCATGCCCGTGCGGAAAGCCTCCGGATCGGCGTTGCTGGCTGGATCGATCAACTTGGAGGGGAGCCTGGTCGTACGGGTGAGCGCCACCGGCGAACGCACTACCTTGGCCCGCATCGCCGCCGTGGTGGAACGAGCTCAATCCAGCCGGGCGTCCATCCAACGCCTCGCCGACCGTGTCAGTTCCATCTTCGTGCCCGTGGTGGTGGTCGTCGCCTGTCTGGCGGCAGCGGGTTGGATCTGGACTCCCGAGACGCTTCGGCTCTGGCAATCCACCCTCACTCCCCTGCTCTGGCACCCGCTGGCGAGCCTGTCCCCAATGAGCGATGCGGTGGCCGCTTTCTGCTCCGTGCTCATCGTGGCCTGTCCCTGCGCCATGGGGTTGGCCACACCGGTGGCCCTGATGGCCGGTATCAATGCCGCCGCCCGACGGGGCATCCTCATCCGGGACGCCGTGGCGCTCGAAAAAACCGGGCGTATCTCGGCACTGGCTTTCGACAAGACCGGCACCCTCACGGTGGGCCGCCCGTCGGTGACTCGATGGGACGATCGGCGTCCGTCCGAATCCCGCTCCGTTCCTGTGCTCACACTCGCCCAGGCGCTGGCCGAACGATCCCAACACCCGGTCTCGCGGGCCGTGGTCGCGGCCGGCCAAGCCCTTCGGGATTCCGGAGCAGGCCCGGCCACACTGGCGGGGGCCACTTCGGCCGTTTCCCCTGCTCTGCCGTCCCTGACGTCGTGGCGGGAACTGCGCGGTCAGGGCCTCGAAGCCATCACCGCGGGCTCCGATGCGACACGCCCCCTGCGGTTGGGTTCCCTCGGCTGGATGCGTTCTCTGGGAGTGCCTCTGGACCGGGAATCCGAGGCCGCGATCCAACAGGCCGCCGATGCGGGCCAAAGCGCCCTGCTGCTCGTTGAAGGCACCGTTCTGCTCGGAATCCTGCATGTGGGCGATGCCGTGCGCCCGGACTCGGCGGAAGTGCTGCAACGCCTGCACGATCAGGGCACCGAGACCTGGTTGCTCTCGGGCGACACCGGCACCGCCTGTCAGGCCGTGGCGAAAGCGGTGGGCATCCCGCCGGAGCGGGTCCGTGCCGAGTGCCGCCCGGAAGACAAGGTGCGCATTCTCGGCGACATCCGAGCCCGGGGGCGTCGGGTGGCCTTCGTGGGCGACGGCATCAACGACTCGCCGGCACTGGCTGCGGCCGACTTGGGCATCGCCGTGGCCCAGGCCTCCGACGTGGCCCGCGAGGCCGCCGACATCGTTCTGCTGCGACCCGATTTGGCCGCGGTGCTCGAGGCTTTAGACCTCGCCGACCGAACCCTGCGGACCATCCACCAGAACTTGTTCTGGGCGTTCTTCTACAACGCCGCCGCGGTACCGCTGGCCGCCTTGGGATTCCTCAGCCCGGTGGTCTGTGCCCTGACCATGGGCCTGTCGGACCTCATCGTCATCGGCAACGCCCTGCGCCTGCGGCGGCGGGCCTGAGGAGAGAAGCGCCGAAGCGGGCTCCGGGCAGGTCCCGGCAGATCACTCGATCTGGTGCGTTACCTCGTAAGACATCGCGCTATGAAGGATCACTACTATTGACGTGGTTTGTCATCTTTACGATGGTGCTTGTATGGCAAATGCATCCACAACCCTGCAGGTTCGTCTGCCGCTCAAACTCCGGGACGAGGCCGCCGTGACGCTGGAGGAGATGGGTTTGGATTTGCCGACGGCCATCCGCCTCTATCTGACCAAAGTCGTCAAAACCCGTCGTATCCCCTTCGAACTGGAGGCTCATCCCGCGGTTGAGACTGTTGAGGCCGTCGAGACTATCGAAGTGGATGAGGCGCTCCAGGGACGCATGGACCGTATCGGCAACGCCTGGAAAAAGGCCGCCAAAAAGCGGTGAGGTTCCAAGCGATGAGGGTCCTGCTATCAGCCCAGATTCGCAGGCGGGAATTTGGCAAGTCGATCCCGGCCGAGGACCTGCCGGTCATCGCCCGATCGGCGCGGGCGGCCTTGGCGGTACCATTGGCCGCCAAGGGCCTGCCCGCCGGCACGCGGTTGCTCAAGGCCTATGCCACCTCGCCCCGCGGAGCCAAACGTGTGGTTTATCTCCTGGTCCTCGACGGAGGGGATCTCTTCCTCCTGTTCTATCGCGGAAAAGACGACCCATTGGGCCGGAACGTCAGCCTGTCGAATACGGCGTTCCGTAAAGCTCTCGACACACACCTGAGCCTGCTGGAGGCCGACATCGCCCGAGGCGACATTGAAACGGTGCTACTGCCGTAAACACGCCCCCCGACGGCGGGGCCGGCAGACGCCCGATGACTGCCATTGGGCGCAGCCACTGCGACTGATCCTGCTGAACCGTTGCAACTCAGGCGCGCAAGGTGGCGCCGAGGGCCGATTGGAACACGCCGATGAGGCGGTCGTGGGCGGCTTGAACTTCCTCGTCCTTCAAGGTGCGATCGGCCGCCCGATAGGTGAACGAATACGCGAGGCTCTTGTGTCCCTCGGGCACGTGCTTACCACGGAAGACGTCGAAGAGTTCCACCGCTTCGAGGTTGCTCGGCTTGGCCTGCTTGACTGCCGCCAAGACCGCCTCGTGGGTGGTCGCCTCCGGCACGATCATCGCCACATCGCGCTGGATCGAGGGGAACGCGGCCAAAGGCTTGAAGCTTCGGGCTGAATTTCCGCGGGCCAACAGCACATCGAGGTCGAGTTCCGCCAACAGCACCGCATCGCGCAAGTCGTACCGCTTGGCCAACGTCGGGAGCAGTTGCCCCAATTGACCCAAGGGCATCTTGCCACCGAGGGTCACCGTGGCCGACTCGAGCATCAGCGCGGTGCTCTCCGGGCGGCGGGCATACACCACGCCGCGGAGACCGAGCCGCTCGATGAGTTCTTCGACCAAGCCCTTGAGATCGTACACATCGGCCTTGGCATCGCGATCGGCACCGGACCAGAAGCGCGGATCCCGGGCCCCCGTCAATGCAATGGCCACACGCCAGCCTTCACGGGCCACTCCGTTCTGCAGGCTGAACACACGACCGATTTCGAACAACTGCACATCGCCATTGCGACGGCTGAGGTTGTGATTGAGCGAATCCAGAAGCCCCGGGAGCAACGAGGGCCGCAAGGCGTTCATGTCGCTGCTGAGGGGGTTGGCCAAGAGGACCACATCCGGAGACACCCAGCGCGCGGCCGTGTCGGAAATCAGCGTCTGACCTTGGGCTTCATCGAGACCCATACCTGTCAGGATACGCCGAACCTCGGCAAAACGGTCATATGTGGCATCGAAGGGATGTGCTCCCACAGCGCCCCGGGGCACTGTGGACGGAATGCGATCGACCCCGAACAATCGGGCCACTTCTTCCACCAAATCCACCTCCCGCTTGAGATCCACGCGCCACGAGGGCACGCGCCACACGGAGGTCACCGACCCGCTGCCACTGCCCTGCCCTACCTCTTCGATGCCGAGTCCGGAAAGGAATCGTGCCTGGGTTTCAGACGGAATCTCCACGCCCAGAACGACCCACGCACGATCGTGCCTCAGCGTCAGTTCCTTGACTTGAGGCGGGTTCGGGAAGGCGTCGACGGCCGCGCCCGACAACGTGCCACCGGCGACTTCCAACAACAGCTGAACGCAACGGCGGCTGGCGGATTCGGCCGCCTGCACATCGGCCCCACGCTCGAAGCGGTAGCTCGCATCGCTGCGCAAAGCCAACGACTTCGAGGTCCGGCGAATGCCCGTCGGCGTGAAGTAGGCCGACTCGATGAGTACATCGGTGGTGTCGTCTTGGATGCCTGAATGGAGCCCGCCCATGATGCCCGCCAAGGCAATGCCGCCCGCGGCATCGGCGATGAGCAAATTCTCCGGGTTGAGCGTGTGCTCGCGACCATCGAGGGTCGTGAACTTCTCACCGTCGGAGGCGCGGCGGATCACCACTTCCGGGAGTCCGGCCGCATTGGCCTGAATGCGTCGAAGATCGAAGGTGTGCAACGGTTGTCCCGTTTCCAGCATCACGTAGTTCGACACATCGACCACGTTGTTGATGCTGCGCAAACCCACCTTTTCGAGGCTCGAACGCAACCACGCCGGGCTGGGGCCGACCTTCAATCCGCGGATCACTCGGGCCGTGTAGCGCGGGCACAACTCAGGGGCCTCGAGCCGGACGGAGGCCGAGGCCGAAGTTCCTGAGGCCGCAGGCAAGGTCACCTGGGGCAAGCGCAGGGGGTTGCCGGTCACGGCGGCGATTTCGCGGGCGATGCCGATCACCGAGTTGAGGTCCGGACGATTGGGGGTGACCTCGAGATCGAACACCACATCACTGCCTGAAAGTCCCAGATAAGCGGCCAAGGGTTGGCCCACCGTCGCATCCTCGCGCAGGATGAGCAGACCGTCTTCCCGGCGATGACCGATGGACTCGGGATCAAGGCCCAACTCCTCGTGCGAACACATCATGCCGTGGGATTCCACGCTACGAATCTTGCCCACCTTGATGGTGAAGGGCTGGGTCTCGCCGGCCTTCAGGGGCAGCGACGCTCCGGGAAGGATGAGGGGCACCTTGTCACCGGCCTTGAAATTCTGGGCTCCGCACACGATCTGGCGTTCGCCCTGACCGTCGGCCACGCGGCACACCGAAAGCTTGTCGGCATTGGGATGCTTGTCGCGGGAAAGGACTTGAGCGACGACCACGCCTTCGAATTGGCCGGCCAGGCGCTCAACGCCTTCGACCTCGAGACCCAGCAGCGTGAGACGCTCGGTGAGTTCTTCCGGGGTCCCGTTGAAGTCCACATAATTGCGGAGCCAGTTGAGGGTCACTTTCATGGGCAAAAAAGGTAGAGACGGAGGCGACTCGGGCTGGATGGGGACTTCAGAACTGCTTCAGGAAACGGACGTCGTTTTCGTACAGGAGGCGGATGTCAGTGATGCCGTAGCACAGCATGGCGATGCGCTCGATGCCGAAGCCGAAGGCCCAACCGCTCCACACCTCGGGGTCGTAACCCACGTTCTCGAACACCTGAGGATGCACCATGCCGCAACCGGCGATCTCCAACCACTCCTTGCCCAACTTGCGGACGAGAGCATTGGTGAAATCGATTTCCAGGCTGGGCTCGGTGTAGCTGAAATAATGCGGGCGGAAACGCAGTTTGACGTCGTTCCCCAGCACTTCCTTGAACACCGCTTCGACGGTGCCCTTCAGGTCGCTCACGGTGACATTGCGGTCCACATACAGACCCTCGATCTGGTGGAAGGTCGGATTGTGCGTGGCATCGGCGTTGTCTCGGCGGAAGACCCGACCCGGCACGACAATGCGAATGGGCGGCGGGGTCTTCTCCATGACCCGGATTTGCACCGAACTGGTGTGGGTGCGCAGCAGCGGGCGGCCGTTGGAATCGAGGAAGAACGTGTCCTGAGCGTCACGGGCCGGATGATCCTTCGGCGTGTTGAGCGCGTCGAAACAGTGGACTTCATCCTCGATCTCGGGCCCATCGGCCACGGCGAAGCCCAGCTTGCGGAAGGCCCGGACAATGGAGTCAGTGACCTGGGTGAGCGGATGCAGGCGACCCAAGGGGCGGCGGCGACCGGGTAGGGTGAAATCGGCCGGCTCTTTGGGCAGCGCCGCCTTGAGCTCCAAAACGCCGCGCACCTCGGTCAACACGGCCTCCAACTCCTGCTTGGCCGCGTTGATCGCCTTGCCCGCCAGGGGGCGTTCCTCCTTGGGCAGAGAGCCCAGTTCTTTCATCAGTGCCGTGAATGCCCCCTCGGCTCCCAGGAAGCGGCCCTTGGCCCGATCCAAGGAAGCGAGGTCCGGCGCGGCCCGAAGTTCTTGCTGCGCGGCGGCGAGGATGGCGGGAAGTCGTTCTTGCAGGGACATGGCAGGAGGACGGTCGGAAGGAGAGGTCAGCGGAGGATCAATCTGTCGGGATCGATGGACGTTGGAAACTCAGCGGAATGAGGCGCTTGCCAAGCAAAAGCGGGCGACCTTTGTCAAAAGGGCGCCCGCCTTGGGATTTCCAGGAGATTGGGGCTCGGATTGCTCAGGCAGCAACGGCCTGAGTCGTCGCACCGGGCTTGCCCTTGAGGGCGACTTGGGCCACCTCGACCAGCTTGGCGAAGGCACCGGCGTCGGTCGCAGCGATGTCGGCCAAGACCTTGCGGTCGAGGGAGCATCCGGCGGCCTTCAGACCTTCCATGAAGCGGCTGTAGGTGAGACCCGCGGCACGGGCGGCCGCATTGATGCGGATCTGCCAGAGGTAGCGGAAAGTGCGCTTCTTGGCTTTGCGGTCGCGGTAGGCATACTGCATGCCGTGATCGACGGCATCGCTGGCGTACCGGTAATGGCTGCTGCGGCGTAGGCGAAAGCCTTTCGCCAGCTTGAGCATCCGTTTACGACGTTTGCGGGAAGCGGGAGCGTTAGTGACGCGCATGGAAGTAGTCTGTTAGAAAATTGGGGTGTTCAGTGAGAGAACGGCAGACATGCCTTGATCTTGTACACGTCGGTCTCGTGCACGAGCTTCGCAGTTCCCAGACGACGCCGCCGGTTGGCGTTCTTGCTGGAGAGCAGGTGGCGCTTTCCGGCGTGCTGGGTGAGCACCTTGCCGCTCGCGGTGATTTTGAACCGCTTGGAGACGGACTTCTTGGTTTTGATTCCCTTCGGACGACGCATAAAACTGGACCTTTTCGATAGGACGAAAGAGCGGAGAGCTTACGGGTGATGGCCCTCGGATCAAGCGGTATTTTGATCGTCCTGAAGCCAATAACGGATTTGCTCAGGTTTTTGCTGCTTTCGCGCTGTGTTTTTCCCCGACAAGCCGTCGGTCGACTCCCGACACGGCCGACGAAACTCAGCGTTTTGTGGTGGTCGGCAAGGTCGTGGACGATTTGCCAGAGCTGGTGCTCGGATTCCACGGAGTTCCGCCCTTGATCATCGTCTTGGTCTCACCCAGCAAGCCAGGCTTGGTGGTCACGGCTTCGCCCAACAGGCGGCCACTGGGATCCTTGAAGGTGGTCTTCGTCTTGCCCAGAAGGTCGGGCTTGGTGGTCACCGCCTCTCCCAGTCGATAACCGTTGGGGTCCTTGAAGGTGGTCTTGGACTCGCCCAAGAGATTGGGCTTTCGGGTCACGGCTTCACCCAGAGTCTTGCCCGAAGCATCACGGACGGTCGTGCGGGTTTCCCCCAGAAGATTCGGCTTGGTGGTGACGGCTTCGCCCACCTTTTGCCCACGGGAATCCCGCAATTCGGTGCGGGTCTGGCCCAGCAAATCGGGCTTGGAAGTCTTGGCTTCGGAGGGTTTGAACGGTTTGTCGGCAGCGTGTACGGACATCGCGACAACGAAGGCCGACATCATCACACAGGTCAGAGCGGAACGGGTTTTCACAGGGATTTTTGGCACCAACAAAGACCAATCGTCGCTGATCTATTTCCGGGGCGCAAGGGACTGCGGCTCGCCAGGGCCTGGGATTCACATTAGGGGTTTCGGTGGCGATTTTTCACGACCTGCACGAGCGCCCTCCCCGCGCCGTTGCAAACCCCTCTTTGCATTTTGCCTTCACGATCGATTCAGTCCAATGTCTGCCTCGCTCAATGAACGCTCCCATCCGTGTCGCTGTGACCGGCGCTGCCGGTCAAATCGGTTACTCCCTCCTGTTCCGCATCGCCTCTGGCGCGATGTTTGGACCCACTCAACCGGTCATCTTGCATCTGATCGAAATCGAACCCGCGCTGAAGGCTCTCAGCGGTGTGGTGATGGAACTCGATGACTGCGCCTTCCCGCTGCTGCAAGGCGTGGTTCCGACGGCCAGCCTCGACGAAGGCTTCCGCGGCGTGAACTGGGCGCTGCTCGTGGGCAGCGTGCCCCGCAAACAGGGCATGGAGCGCAAAGACCTGCTTGGCATCAACGGCAAGATCTTCACCGGTCAGGGCCAGGCCATCCAGCGCAACGCTGCAACAGACGTTCGCACTCTGGTCGTCGGCAATCCCTGCAACACCAACTGCCTCATCGCCATGAACGCGGCGAAGGATGTGCCGTCCGACCGCTGGTTCGCCATGACCATGCTCGACCAGAACCGCGCCAAGACGCAGTTGGCCAAGAAGGCCGGCGTGCGCGTCGATCAGGTTTCCAACATCGCCATCTGGGGCAACCACAGCTCGACGATGTATCCGGACTTCTATCAGGCCCGCATCGGCGGCAAGGCCGCCACGTCGGTCATCAACGACGAAGCCTGGTTCAAGGACTCCTTCATCCCGACCGTCCAGAAGCGCGGCGCGGCCATCATCGAGGCCCGCGGGCTGAGCTCGGCGGCTTCGGCGGCCAACGCCGTGGTCGACACCGTGCGCGCGCTGACGACCCCGACGCATCCCGACGACAGCTTCAGCGTCGCCGTCTGCTCACAGGGCGACTATGGCATCGAGAAGGGGCTGATCTTCAGCCACCCGACCCGTAGCGACGGTCAGCGCTGGGAAATCATCCAGGGCGTGCCCATCAACGAGTTCAGCCGATCCAAGATCACGGCGACCGAGAACGAACTGAAGGAAGAGAAGGCCCTGGTGGCCGACCTGCTCCCGAAGGCCTGAAGACTGGGCCTTGGCCGGGGTTTACCGGCCCGTAGACAACAAAAGACAAAACGCCCCGACCTCGCGGTCGGGGCGTTTTGCGTTCACACGGTCCGGATCGATCGATCCGGAGTGATCCGGAGTGATCTGGATTAGCCCAGCTTGGAGAGCAGCTCCGCGTTGGTCTTGTGCTTCTTGAGGGCGGCGATGAGCGTCTCCATGGCTTCCACCGGCTGGAGATCGGTCATCATGCGACGCAGCTTGCGGATGGCATCGATCTGGTTGGGCGCGAAGAGCTTCTCTTCCTTGCGGGTTCCCGACTTGGGAATGTCGATGGCCGGATAGAGGCGACGCTCGGAGAGCTTCCGATCGAGGATGAGCTCCATGTTGCCGGTGCCCTTGAACTCCTGGAAAATGAGCTCGTCCATGCGGCTGCCGGTATCCACCAGGGCAGTCGCCAGAATGGTCAATGACCCGCCCTCTTCAACCTTGCGGGCCGAAGCGAACATCTTACGCGGAATTTCCAGGGCGCGGGCATCCACACCGCCGGTCATGGTCCGGCCGGAGCCGCCATGCACCGAGTTGTAGGCACGGGCCACGCGGGTGATGGAGTCAAGCAGGACGAACACGTCCTTGCCCGCCTCCACCATGCGACGGCAGCGCTCGATCATCAGGCGGCTCAGACGAACGTGGGTTTCGAGGTCTTGATCATTGCTGGAAGCCACCACCTCGGCCTTCACGCTGCGCTGGAAGTCGGTGACTTCCTCGGGCCGCTCATCAATGAGCAGCACCATGCAGTGCACCTCGGGATGGTTCGTGGTGATCGCGTTGCAAATCTGCTTGAGGATTGTGGTCTTGCCGGTGCGCGGGGGTGCCACGATCAAACCACGGGTTCCTTTGCCGATGGGCGTCACGAGATCGATGATGCGCGTCTCGAGGCTGTCCGGCGTGGTCTCCAGCTGGAACTTGTCGATCGGATCGATGGTGGTGAGATTCTCGAAGCGCATGGCGTGCAAGTAGTCCTGGTAGGACTTGCCATTGACTTCGATGACCTCGCGCATCTGAGGGCTGCTGCCCCGATGTGGCGGATTGACCGAGCACTTGACCTGACAGCCTTCGCGAAGAGCCAGTCGCTTGATAGAATCGGGCGTGAGAAACACGTCGGTCGGTTTCGGCGCGAAATTCCCCTTCGAGGACCGCAAGAATCCGAATCCCTTTTCGGACATCTCCAGCCAGCCCTCCATGATGACCGGCTCGCCCTGAGGCTGAGGAGCACCGCCGCCTTGGCCGCCACCCTGATAATTGCCGCCCTGTGGGTTACCCCCTTGCTGGTTGCCGCCTTGTTGGTTGTAGCCACGGTTTCCGCCACCGCCTTGGCCACCGCCGCCGCCCTGATTGTGGCGCTGATTTTGATGTCCACCATGCCGGTGATGATGTCCGCCGTGGCGACGACCGCCGCCACCGCCGCCTTGCCGGAATCCACCCTGGCCACCGCCGGGACGGAAGGTGCCTTGATGGCCCTGATTACCCTGATTGCCTTGGGGGCCGCCTTGCTGGGCATTTCCCTGGTAACCGGAGGCGTCTCCGCCTGAGGGGCGGTATTCACCCGAATCGGGGGACTGATTCGACTGTGGCGGAGGAGGAGCTTGTTGAGTCTCCTGGGACCGGGGTACTGATTCCTCCGGCGATTGCTGATTGCTCATGTGCTATGGTGTGTCGGAAGAGCCCGGTCCCAGAGATGCGGCAGAAGTAAGGGCCGCGGGAAATTTGACTTGGGGAAGCTGCGGGGAAGAGAAACTCCAACGCAGACGGGCTTCAGACCACGGACAATTAGAGGTGGTTTGCCATGAGGGCAACTGCTTTTTTGAAAAAAACCTGTTTTTCACATTTCCTTCCAATGAAGGCCGGGTTGACTGCCCGGTCATGACGGTTCCTCTGGCCTACGGACGCGGTTGGCTTCCGGTGATATTTCCCGACCACGCCACCACGGTGATCCAACCCCGTCACTCCCCTGCCCTCGCGGATGAACAGACAGCGATGCGGGCAGCGCTCGAGTCGCCGCTGGGTGCGCCCCCGCTCCGGGAGTGGCTCACGCCAGGTTGTCGCATTTGCATCCTGTTCACGGACATCACCCGGGCCACGCCCAATGACCGAATGATCCCGTGGCTTCTGGATTACCTGGAACAAGCCGGAGTGCAGCGAGACCAAGTCACTCTGCTCTGCCAACTCGGCACGCATCGGCCGTGCACCCGGGAGGAATTGGAACACCTGCTCACGCCCGAGGTCGTGGCCCATTGGCGTGTGCTCAACCACGAACCTTTTGACCACGCGGCCTGTGTCGCTCTCGGAACGACTCGAACCGGAGTGCCGGCTTGGATCAATCGCCACTGCGTGGAGGCCGATGTCCGCATTGTGACTGGGTTCATTGAGCCTCATTTCTTCGCGGGGTTCAGCGGAGGCCCCAAGGGAATCATGCCGGGAGTGGCCCATGTGGAGACCGTCATGAGCAACCATGGAGCCCAAAATATCGGCAGCCCCATGGCCAGCTTCGGTCACTGCGAGGGCAACCCGGTTTGGGAGGAGTTGATGGAAATCGCCCAACGCGTGGGCCCGAGTTTCCTGCTCAATGTCACGTTGAACGATCGGCGGCAAATCACCGGAGTCTTCGCTGGAGATTTGGCGACGGCGCACCGGGCTGGACGCGAATCGGTACGCCAGTCGGCCATGCAACCGGTGAAGGCCCCGTTCGATGTGGTGGTCACCACCAATTCCGGCTACCCGCTGGACCAAAACCTCTATCAAGGGGTCAAGGGTATGTCTGCGGCGGCGCGGATCGTGAAGCCGGGCGGAACCATCATTCTGGCGGCGGAGTGTTCTGACGGGATCCCTTCGGGCAGCCCTTACGATGTGCTGCTGCGGGAGGAATCTTCCATCGAAGGCGTCCTGGCCCGATTGGCGACCCCGGGATTTTCGCGACCGGAGCAGTGGCAGGCCCAGCTTCAAGGAGTGGTCCAAAGCAAGGCACGGGTGCTGGTGCATTCGGGCCTGCCCGACGAAATCCTGCGGGCGGCCCATCTGGAGCCGTGTCCGGACATCGCTGCCGCGGTCCAGAGTGCGCTCTATCAGCACGGCCCCGGAGCGCGTGTCGCCGTCTTACCCCTGGGCCCGCTCACCATTCCCTACCTCGAAGAAGCCAGCGTCTTTGGCGGCTAACACATCCGTTGGCGACCTTGTTCACGAACCCCATCTGCGGGCATGGGAGGCTCAAGAACGGAGGGAGCCCGTCATGAATCCCTTCCCATTGCATCGTTCAGGCCTCGGAGAATAACCATTTTATTGCGGGTGAAAGATCGCTGCGGCTTGACGATAGGGGGATCGCCTGCATAACGTGAAGGCCGGTCGGTGGTCGTAGATCAATGGTAGATCCCCAGATTGTGATTCTGGTCGTTGCGGGTTCGAGTCCCGTCGGCCACCCCACCTCCCCTTCGCAGCCGCAATAGGTTTAACCGCGGTTCAAATGTGGTTCAGATATTCGGTCTGAACCAAGATTCGGTCGGGATACTCAGGCGGAATTCTAAGTCTGAATTCATTCTGAGTCTGAATTCCTCAACTGAATGGTCGGGCCGAGCCCTGCAGCTCAATTTTCCCAACGACTGATTGCGGTGCCTATTTGATAGGCCAGCTTCAAACACCGGTCTCGGAGACCTACTTCTGCTCCGAGTACCAGGCCATCTGGATGTTCTCGAGGATCTTCTCGTTGGAGGCGTCCGGTTTGTCGCCGAATTCGGGCAACTCACAAACCATCTTGTGCAACTTGGGAAAACTGAGCTTCAGAGGATCCTGATCCGGATAGGTGTCCATGAGGGCCCAGGCGATGTCTTCGGAGTCTCTCCAGGTGAGTTTCATGATGGACGTGACCATGCCCCCGGATGGCTCCAAACAAAAGTGAGACCGGGAAAATTTCTCGCAACAAACCGGCGCAACGCACTCCCGATCATCCCCATCGATCAACCTTGGGAACCACCCCGGAAGGAACGCAACCAGAGTTCGTAATGATACAAAGCCGCGACCGCCAAAGAGTGGCGAATCCGCCCTTCGGTCACCAGATGGGCCATCTCCGACACGGGGAACAGTCGCACGGCGATGTCTTCGGAGTCGTCCAACTCCAACTCACCGACCCGCCGACACTGCCTCACCAAGACGGTCCGACACCGGTTGCTCTGGATGGCTGAATTGGGCAGCACGCAACCGATCTCGATCCCACCCTCCCCCACATAGCCGGTTTCTTCGCGCAATTCCCGAAGACCCGCCGCCACGGGATCGATCTCGCCGGGATCCATGATACCGCCGGGAACCTCCAACTCGACGGCCGCCACGCCATGCCGGAACTGCTCCACCAAAACCAATTCATTCTCGGCCGTAATTGCGATGACATTCACCCAATCCGCGCAGTCCATCACATAGAAGTCGCGCTCCACGCCGTTGCGCGGGCTGCGGCGACGCACCGAACGGAGTTGAAAAATCCGGAAATTGCCTACCGATTGGGATCCCAGATCGGGCCACGGTTGAATCTCACCGCCGCAATCCGGATTCATGGCTGCGGACCGCTCTCCTGCGCGCTCGACTGGGCCGCCCAACCACCGGCCATCGCCCTCAACAAGTGACCCAGAGCCTCTTCATAGGAACGTCCCTTGGCTTCGGCCAATTGCCCGGCCCGGCGATGGAGTTGATGGGCCATCTCCGGGCATTTGTCCGGGGGGCATCCAAACCCTTGGAGCACGGAGGCGATGGCGTTGACGGTGTCGGCTTCCACGGTAGAAAAAACGGCGGTCAGGTGGGGCCCGACCGCCGTCAAGAGTCTCGAAAGACGGGTGCTTACTTCACGGTGTCACGATCCACGATCTTGACGCTTTCCACACCTTGGCGCTTGGCCGGGCGGTCCTGGCGGCCGGTCTCGCAGGTGGCCAACTTCTCCAGCACGTCGTCGCCCTTGATGAGCTTGCCGAAGGCGGTGTACTGGCGGTCGAGGAAGCTCGGATCGCCGTGGCAGATGAAGAACTGGCTACCGGCGGAATCGGGGTCCTGCGAGCGGGCCATGGAGATCACGCCCCGCTTGTGGGAGCGCTCGTTGAACTCGGCCTTGATCTTGTAGCCCGGGTCACCCGTGCCCCAGCGGTTCTGCTGGGTCTCGTCCTTGGTCAGCGGATCGCCGCCCTGAACCATGAAGCCCTTGATGATCCGGTGGAACGCGGTGCCATCGTAGAAGCCCTTCTTGGCCAGAGTCTTGAAGTTCTCGACGGTCTTCGGGGCCACATCGGGCCAGAACTCGATGACCATTTCGCCGGCAACAGTCTTGATGACGGCGACTTCGTTGGTGGTGTTGCTCACTGGGGTATCTTTTTTGTCGGTTTTGGTGGGAGCCTTGTCTTCAGCAGACACGGCAAGGCCGCAGAGGAACGCGGCGGCCAGCGCGAAAAGGACTCGTTTCATGTGCCGGTCAATCAACAACAGGCGGGGCTGTCTGTCACGCCGAGAAACGTTTCATCCAAACTCTGTCTGTTGTTCACCGGGTCCCGACCAAGATCGCAGCTCCCAATGCCATGACGCAGGCTCCCGCCAAACGTCGTGCAAACTGGGGTTCCCCAAAGAAGGCCCGCCCCAAGAAGACGCTGAGCACCGCGGACAATTGAAAGAACGACAACGCGATACCCGTGGGCAAGAAATTCAGGATCACAAACGTGGAGCCCTGCATGAGCCCGGTCGTCAGCGCCAGCGTCAGTCCGGACGGCAGATGGCGCCGGGCTGCGACTACGGTTTGGGGACAGGCTCCGCGAGCTCTCCAGGCGAATGGGACGGCCACCAAAAAACCCAGCAACACCCATCCGGCAAAGGCACGCGCCGGATCGGAAACCGCCAACACCCGTTTCAAGGTCACGGCTTCGGCGGCCGAAAACGCCAACGCCAAGAAGCGAAGTTGGACCCCTCGATCCAAGAACAACGCCCCTGGACGGCCCGCCGAACCTCCCGTTCCACCCAACAGGAGGCTGCCCACCAGGACCAACGCCATGCCGGCCCATTGCCAACCGACGGGTTGCTCACCCAGCAGCAACCAACCGGGAAGCAGGCTCACCCAAGGCTTGTAGGCATTGATGGGCCCCAGCAGCGAGAGATCCGAACGCCGAACGGCCTCGATGATGAGCCAGTTGGCCGCCACCGCCAGGGCGGCGGACAGCAGGCTCCAGGACCAGAAATCCCAACCCAGCGAATCGCCTGCCCGGAGCAGGATCACCATGGCCACCGGACCCAGCACCCCATGCGTCAAGGCCAGCAGAACCGGCGCCGGCCAACCATGGCTCGCCAAAGCCTTTTGGAGGGCATTGGAGCACGGGTTGGAAATCACCCGGAGGGCGATCACCAGCCAAGGCGTGATTCCAGGATCCCCCATGGTGCGGAATTCGGGGCCGCGGCGGCGGATCTAGCTCAACCGCGGTAAATCACCAGGACCCCGAAGTCGGGCAGGAGCTTCTGGGTGCCGATGTCAAGGTAGCTGCACTGGATCGGCGTGATGCTCACGATGGCTTGATCGCCGATCTTGTTGAGGAAATCCGAGACCACCTCATCGAACTTGTCCTTGCCGCCGTCCTTGAAGCCGGAGTGGCGGAGGGTCTTCACCCGCATCCCCGGCTTCGACTCCTTGGCCGCCAGTTCCAACGACTTGTTGGGTTTCTGGATCAGAGATCCGCCCGGTTTCTGGGAGGCTGGAACCGCCATGCGTTTCTCATCACGCGGTGACTCAGGCAAGACAGCCGTCCCGACCGGGGCTGTCTTGAGGAGCACGGCGGCCGCGGCCGGCACGGTCACCGGCTTCTGGCAGGTCGGGCAGTCGAATTGCTGACCGGCGGCGTCTTGGTCGACCTCGAGACTGAGGCCGCAATGGGGGCAGTTAAAAACAATGTCCATGGAATCACTCAAACGTTCGGGAAAGTTGCTTCAGGCGGGAAGCCAAGGGTGAGTTGGCCGGGGTTCGGACTTTCACCGCGGCATACAGCCGACGGGCTTCAGCCGGGTTGGCGCGAACCAACATTTGTGCGTAGTCGAGCTGGATGGCCGACAACCGGGGTTCAGGAACCCAAGCCCCGTTCTGGTTGAGCCACTGACGGAGCGCCTGTGGACCGGCTTGCGTGGCATGGGCCAAAGAAGCCTCCAAGGGCGGTGTCAATGGGGGCAGCGTTTCATCGCTGACCACCGGTGCGGCCATTTCACGGGTGCGCTCATCCGAAGGGACCGATCGGTAAATCAGCGAGATCCGGTAGACACCGAATCCCACCGTGGCCACCAGCAGGAAGAGCAGCACGAATTTCATCATTCACCCGGGATCCGCTGGATCCGCGCCCCGAGCTTCTGGAGTTTGAGCTCCATTCGTTCGTAGCCACGGTCCAGATGATAGACACGGTGAACCTGGGTGCTGCCTTTGGCGGCCAGCCCAGCGATCACCAACGCAGCCGACGCCCGGAGGTCCGACGCCATCACTGGAGCGCCGCTCAGAGGCCGACCGCCCTTAACGATGGCACTAGGACCCTCGATGGCAATGTCGGCGCCGAGACGCATAAGTTCTGAGGCGTGCATGAATCGCGATTCGAAGATGCGCTCAGTAATGATGCTCGTTCCGGGAGCCTGACAGGCCAACGCCATGAGCTGGGCCTGCATGTCGGTGGGGAAACCGCTGTAAGGCATCGTCGTGATGTCGATGGGCTTGATGACGCCGGTTCCCCGCACCGTGAGGACTCCAGCGGCTCGACGGATTTCCGCGCCGGCTTCCTGCAGCTTGTCGAGCACCGCACCGAGATGATCCGGCCGAGCGCCGCGCAGGGTGACTTCACCGCCGGTCGCCGCAGCCACCGCGGCAAAGGTGCCCGCTTCGATACGGTCGGCGATGACTTCGTGGTCGGCCCCGTGCAGCGCCTTCACACCGTGGATGGTGATCGTCGGACTACCGGCGCCGGTGATCTTCGCCCCCATGGCGATGAGGAAATCCGCCAAATCCACCACCTCCGGTTCGCACGCAGCGCTCTCGATGACCGTGATGCCGGAGGCCAGCGTGGCCGCCATCATCAAGTTGGCCGTCCCGAGAACGGTCGGACCAACGCGCCCGCCGAGGAAAATCATCTGACCTTCCAGACGCGGTGCATGCACCCGCACATATCCGGCTTCAACTTCGACTTGGGCGCCCAGACCACGCAACCCCTTGAGGTGCAAATCGATCGGCCGCGTGCCGATCACGCAACCGCCAGGCAACGACACCACCGCCTCCTTCAGGCGCGCCAGGAGCGGACCCAGGATGCAAATCGATCCCCGCATCTTGCGGATCAATTCGTAGTCACCTCGACCGGAAATGTTCGCAGCCCGGATGGTCAATGTGCCGCCATCACGGGTCACTTCAGCCCCGAGTGACTGAAGGATCTTCAGCATGAAGCCGACGTCACTGAGGTCAGGCACCCGGCGGATGACGCAGGTTTCCGAAGTGAGCAACGTCGCCGCGAGGATGGGCAGCACGGCATTCTTCGAGCCGCTGATGGTCACTTCTCCGTTCAGTGGGAGTCCGCCTTCGATCAAAAAACTATCCATGGAATGAGGGACCGGAAACGCCCGCGGGGGTTGGTGGAATCAGATCGCACGGGCAGCCGATGGGTGGACGATGAGAATCCGTTCGCGCCCGCTCAAGTCTTTCTCTGCTGAAATCTCACCCCAGCCCTCCTCGGTGAAGAGCCGAATCAGGGCCGGAGCCTGTCCGTCGCCATATTCGAGCATCAGGCAACCGGAGGCCTGCAACCAGTGCCGACCCTGGCGGGCCAAGATGCGGTAAAACTCTAAACCGTCGGCCCCACCGTCCAGTGCCAGTCGAGGATCGTGGTCGCGCACCTCGGGATCCAATCCGGCGATTTCCTCGCTCGGGATATACGGCGGATTGGACACGATCAGGTCCAGATCTTGGAACGCGGTGACGGACAGAGTTCTCAAGTCTCGATGCAGGAACTCGATGTCCGGGAATCCGAGTCGGACCGCATTGGAGCGGGCCACGCGCAAGGCCGCTTCCGACACGTCGATCGCCTGCACCGACACCCCAGAAAGGTCGGCCACGGCGATGGCCAAACAGCCGGAGCCGGTGCCGATGTCCAGAGCCTTCGCCGGTCGGCGGGCAACACCACCGGACCGTTGCCGTAGCCATTCGCGCGCCTTCAATGCCAGCACTTCCGTCTCGGGGCGTGGCACCAAAACTACCCCTGAAACCTCGATTTCCCAGTCCAGAAAGGGCGCCACTCCCAGCAAGTGCTGGAGCGGTTCACGCCGGCACCGACGCTGGACCCACGCTTCCAATTGGAGCCGGTGTTCCGATGAAACCCAGCGATCACCGCGAAGACGCAACTGAACCGGATTGTCCCCCGTCAACCGCCACAGCATCCAGGCCGCCTCGACCTCGCCAGACTCGATGCCGGCTGATTGAAGTGTCCCGGTGATCCACGACAGGGTGTCCCGAACGGTCATGCGGCGAAAACTCGCCCGCATTCCATGGCTCTGTCGAGGCAATCGCCCGAAACCTGTCCCTGCGGAGATCGCTCCCACGCCTCGTCGACCTCCCTTGATCCACCACCCACCCCGGCTCTGAACGTGCCTTTTGTTCCCACCTAACCCACGCTCAGTCCATGCCTTGGCTCCACTGTTTTTTTCGTCTCCTGCTTCTCACCACGGCATTTCCCCTCCTGCGTTCTTCGGCAGAATCCGTCACACCGCCTCCGCCGACTTCGGTGTTCTCCGTCCGCGGAATCCTGAATCAGGACGGATCCGGGTTGCCCATGACCTGGGGTCGGGAAGACGGCTGGGAAGCGCCGGCATGGTACCGGATGAACCTTCCAGCCAGCGGCGCCAGCCCAGAAATCGAACAACGACTGGAGCAGGCCCTGGAGGCGCTTCCCCATCTTTTCCTGAACCTGAAAACCGAAGATCTCTATGACGAAGAACTGGGCCTGTACCGTCACACTCAAGAATCCGGCGATTCCTGGGAACGGCCCGCGCAACTGACTTTTCGAACCACTTCCCGTGGTCCGGGGTTCGAGGTTCATGCCGGACTGAGGATCCAAGGCGGCTGGAATCGACGCCCCAAGGAGTCGCCCAAGCATTCCTTCCGTGTCGTCTTCCGCTCGCGTTACGGAATGTCGTCCCTGAAGAACGCCCTGTTCCCCGGCCAAAACGGAAACCTCGACCAGTTCATTCTGCGCGCCGGCAACAACCACTCCTGGCTGCACTGGGATGGCAAGGAACGGCGCAGCGCCGACTACCTCCGCGACCCCTGGATGCGGGCAACGTATTCGGTGATGGGCCATCCAGCGTCCCGCAGCCGGCCCGTGCACCTGCACCTCAATGGTCTCTACTGGGGAATTTACGATCTTTGCGAGCGCCCGGATGCCGGATTCGCCGCAAGGACCTGGGGAGGTCGCAACATCGACTATGATTCCCGCAATGCCGACAAGGTGCTCTCCGGAGACACCGTGGCCTGGGATCGGATGATGTCGCTGGTCAACGCCGGGATTACCAATGAGGCCAGCGAGGCGGCCCTCCGCGCTGAACTGGATATTCCCGCCTTCATCGACTTCATGCTGCTCAATCTCTACGGAGCCAACGGCGATTGGGACCGCGCATCCAACTGGTACGCGGCCCGTCGTCGCAATCCCCCCGGGCTGTGGCAATTCCTGGTGTGGGACGGAGAACGAACGCTCGAAGACCCTCAGGACAATCGCCTCAAGGACGACGACGACCAGTCGCCAACGCGCATTTTCCAGAAACTCCGCCAATCACCGGCGTTCCGTCAGGAGTTCGCCACCCGGGCCCGAAAGCACCTGGCTCCGGGGGCCGCCCTGTCGGCCGACGCCGCGGCCGCCCGATACCGATCCATGGCCGATCGATTGGAGCAGGCCCTGTTCGCGGAAGCTCTGCGATGGGGCGACTACCGGAACCGGATCCATCGCTACAAAGAGGGCCCTTATGAAACCTACACGGTCGAGGGACATTGGAAGCCAGAGGTTGATCGGATCGTCCACCGGTACTTCCCGGCGCGGGTGGAGGCTTTCAAATCACAACTGCAAGAGGCCGGTCTCTACGAACCCTGACTGAGTGGAGTCGCCTGGCTGGGAAAGTGGCATGGAACGGACCCTCGGTGGCGACCGGAGCGAAGTCCCCTTCCCCGGCATGGCTTCCTGAAAAACGGCCCAAGACCTCGGATAGCCACCAGCGAAGAGGCCGTGCGCACCGCTTGAAACGGTCCGCACGGCCTCGATGCCATCCAAAGAGCCCGACGTTCAGTCCTCGCTGAAGAGGTACTCGAGGTCGTCCTTGGAGAGGTTGCTGGCGAAGCCCTCTTCACCGAGCACGTCAGCGATGGTGGCCGACTTGCGCTGTTGGAGGTCCCAGATCTTCTCTTCGACGGTGCCTGGGGTGATCAACCGGTAGGCCATCACCGTCTGGGTCTGACCAATACGGTGCGAGCGATCAATGGCCTGGGCCTCGACGGCCGGGTTCCACCAGGGATCGTACAACACCACGTAGCTGGCGTTGGTGAGGTTGAGGCCGGTGCCCGCCGCTCGGAGCGACAGGAGGAACACGCATGGTTCGGGATCGGCCTGGAAGGCGTTGACCACCTCCATGCGCCCCTTGGTCTCGCCGGTCAGGATGTGGGTCTTGATGCCCCGCTCACGGCAGGCGGCCTCGAGCAGCTTGAGCATCTCCACGAACTGGGAGAACAGCAGGATCTTGTTGCCGGAAGCCAAGATGGGCTCGAGCAATTCGAAGAGGGTCTCGGTCTTTCCGGAGACGCAATCGTTGCCGACCAACCTCGGATGGCAACAGATCTGGCGCAGACGGGTCAGCGCGGCCAGCACGTGCATCTTGGACTTGGCCACGCCCTTCTCCTGCATGGTCTTCATGACCTGCTCGCGGCTGCGACGCAGCTCGGCCAGGTAGAGCTTGCGCTGATCGTCGTCGAGCTCGCAGTCGCGACGTTCCTCGATGCGGTCGGGCAGGTCCTTGGCCACCTGCTTCTTCACGCGACGCAGCATGATGGGACGCAACTTGGCACTGAGACGACGGCGCTTGGCCGAACCGTCCCATTCTGGACCGTCGCCCTTCGATTCGTAGATCTCGTTGAAGTTCTGTTGATTGCCGAGATAGCCCGGCTGCGAGAAGTCGACGATGGACCAGAGGTCGAGCATCCGATTCTCCAGCGGAGTGCCCGTCAGTGCCAGACGGTGATCGGCCTCGATTTCCTTCACCGCAACGGTCACTTGAGCGGTCGGGTTCTTGATGAACTGAGCCTCATCGAGCACGAGGGCCCGGAAGTGGAACTTGCCCAACTCCTCCAAATCCCGGCGGAGAATGGCGTAGTTGGTGACCACGATGTCGCAGTCGGGGATTTGCTTGCGCAAATTGTGCCGCTGCTGGCCCGACTGAAGGACGAGCACCTTGAGATTGGGGGCGAACTTCTCGGCCTCCCGACGCCAGTTGTGGAGCACCGAAGCCGGACACAGAACCAGCGACGGTTTCTTGTCTTTCTTGACGGCCGTCTCGTGCAACCAGGTGAGCCACGCGAGGGTTTGCAGGGTTTTGCCCAAGCCCATGTCGTCGGCCAGGATGCCACCCAAGCGGAGTCGGGTGAGGTTGGCCAGGAAGTTGAAACCATCCTGCTGGTAGGGGCGCAATTCGGCGCAAATGCTCGCCGGCAACTTGGTCTCGGGCACTCCCTTGAAGTTGGCCAGCTTGGCCCGCAATTCAGCGACGGCCTTGTTGGCTCCCAACCCATCCAACGTCGTTTCATCCAGTTGGGTCGCGTGCACCAAGGAGGTCTTTTGGGCATCGGCGGAGAGACCGTCGAGCCCCAGTGTGGCCGCGGTTTCGTGCGCCTTGCGGTTGGCATCGATGTCCAACTCCACCCACCCGCCATCGGGCAGTTTGACGAAGCGCGAGGTGGCGGCAGCCAGTCGTTCGAGGTCGGCTTTGGAGAGCTTCATGCCCTCGGCCTCCCACTCGGCGCTGACCGAGAGCCAGTCGATGCCCGATCCCTTCAGCACCAACTTGGGCTTCACCAACTTGCGGTTCAGGAAGAGGCGCTGGAAGCTGGGATTGCCCAGATAGTCGGCCTCCTGAGGGCGGTCGAACCAGGCCGTGGCCAATTGGGACAGGCAGTTCTCGTTGGCGTCGAGCACCCAGAGACCCGGCTCCGGAGTGAACCAATCGGCCTGCTGCAACCAATGGATCGCCGGCAGCAGTCGGGGGTCGTCGAGGAGTTCCGGACGGTTCTCGGTTCCCTGGCGTTCCACAACCCGAGTCCACTCATGACCATTCCATTGCCACTCGGAGCCGTCTTTCTCGCTGATGGCCAGCAGTCGGACACGGACCACCTCGTCGGCCAGTTCAAAGGTAAACTGCGGACGGGCGGTGTGGGTTTCACACAGCTCGCTCCAGTTGGCGTTGGGCTGCTCCTTGGCCTGGGTCCGGCGCAATTCGGTAAGCAAGCGCTGAGACAGCCGCTTCACGGGCACCACCGGCCGCTGGGCCCACGGTCCCAGAAGGGTCGCCGGGGGCGCATTGCGCAGCACGAAGAATTCATTGCCGACCAAGACCAGCGGAGGCTCCCCGACAAAGAACTGGCACTCGGGCAATGGCTGAGTCACGCCGTTGGGCAATGCGAGCACATGGGTGAAGCTCATCTCGCCCTCGATGGTATCCAAGCGCGGTTTGAGTTCGGCCACCCGGCCTACGAAGTCGAGATTGGATGCCTTGCCCAGCAACTCCAGGCGCTGTCCATGAGCCCACTTCGCCAACCAGGTGAGAAGATCGGGGCCGTCGATGACCATCACTTCGCCCTCGGGCACCTTTTCCGACCAGTGTCCATGCAGCCAGTCGATGACCTGCCAATCTTCAGCAGGGAAGAGTTCGGCCTCGTGGGCGGCGCGGGTGCGCAAATCACAGAGGTCCGAGACAAAGCGTTCCTTCTCACCGGAACGGGACCGGAACAGGAAGAAATGAACGGCCAGACGCCACTGATTGCTGTTCTCGTCTTCCCGCTTGGGCTCACAAACGACCCGAAGGGCCGCGCGGGGTGAATCGAGGTGGGTGTGGTTGGGCGGGAAGAGCCAGTTCTCCAGCTCCTGGACAAAGCCGGTCTCCTTCTCCGTCTGCTCGACCGCGGCGAACTTCTCGAAGTTGGCGTGCTGGAGCAACTCGGTCGGCAAGGAACGGTTGTTGCGGAGGAAGAGCATGGCCACCTCCTCCAACCGGGGCTTGCCGGTGGAAGACTGCATCCGCGGCCACCATTCGGATTGGCCGAAGTCCTTCCGACTCAGGGAGAGCTTCTCCAAGTAGTCATCCAACAACAGGAAAGCCCGCTGTGGATCCATGCACGTGGCAAAGAGCTTCAGCACATTCTCCCGCTCGGAGACCTTCTCCTTGGAGTCGGCCAGTTCGCGACGCAAGTCCGCGAAAGAGCCGTAGGTCGTGGTCAGCACCTTGTGGTGCGCGTCGTATTTGGAACTGGCCGCCGATTTGATCGCGGGGCCCGCCTTCCTCACTGTTCTCGCCATGTGTTTTTCCGGAGTCGCGCCGGATCGGATCCGTCACGTCCCTGATGTTGTCCACAACAGACGCCTTTCGGGTCAATAGGAATCCCGTTACTCGAAGGAGCCCGCCAATCGTCCGCTTGACTCCGAAGGCGCGACTGCTGCACACGCGGCCCACAGACTTGAATGGTCTCACCCCACTCAGTGGCCGCTGGAAATCCGATGCCATTGGCCTGGATTCCGGGGCAAATCCCGGCGCGTCCCGTTACAGAGAATCCATTCGGCTCGGATCACCTCACCCCGCTCGCCCAATCCGAAATGGGCCGTGGTATCCGACTGGGACCGGTAGCCATCCCCATGGACCCACCAGTGGCGACGAACACCCTCACGGGTGGTTACTTCCAATCGGGAACCCGGAGCTGGAACGTCCAGTTGATACCCAATCCAACGACCGCCACCCATCGATCGATTCCGGAAAATCAACAACCTCTGGCGAAACGCGGGCCATTGCTCATAAGTCGTGAAGGCCAGATCCATCCGGCCGTCACCGTCGAAATCCCCGGCGACGACATTGCGGCAATCCTCCGTCACGGCGAGGCCCTGGATCCAAGCGTTTTCAACAAACGAACTGGATCCCGACCGGGTGAACAATCGATTGGCTTGCCACCCCCCGTAGGACTGCCGCGCCGCCCGCCGCCGCTCGTTGGCTTGCATGAAGTAAAGCTGCGTTGCCGGATCGGGTGCCGAGCCTCCGACGTAAATGTCGTGCTGCCAGAACTGCCGCTCAAAATCGGAACGGCTCTCGAAGGTCTCATGACCATTCACCAGATATACATCGTCCCGACCGTCGTTGTTCCAGTCCAACACCGCCGCACCCCAGGCCCAGCCACCCCGACGCAAGCCCTCGGAGGCCGGACTGAATTCCAAACCCTGGGTCGCAGAACCGGTGAAGAGCCGATTGCCGTACGTCATCGCAGCCCGATGGGCCGTGTGCCCAGCAAACTCCGATCGGCCTAACCCCAGGACTTCCAATTGGGAAGCCACGGCCGAGTCCATGCCCACCATGAGGAGATCGGGCAAGGCATCGCCATTGGCATCCCAAATCGCGTGGGCCATGCCAAAGGAATGGCGTGCCTCTCCCAATCCCGGAGTCAGGTCCGAGAAATGCCCATGACCGTCGTTACGGTAAACATCCAGGCCTGCAAAATCGCTCACGTTGACGAGGTCCAAATCGCCATCCCCGTCGAGGTCGATCCACGACGCACTGTAAGTACGGCGATGACGCTTCGCACCCAAGCCGGACGCCTCGGTGATATCCACCCACTGGGTGCCGTCATGGCGCAACAAGTAGGACGGGAAGCCATCGTTGGCATCGTAGTAGGGCGTCGGAAACTGCCCGTTGGCGAAGGGCAATCGGTATTGCGTGATCCACAAGTCCAGATCGCCATCGCCATCGATGTCGCCCGCACACATCGACTGCGGATGCCGCAGCTTGGCGGGGGCCACCCACACCGGACGCCACCCGTCGCTGCCCCGGACGCGTACCCCGGAGGCATCGGCTACTACGGTTTCCGTGGATCCGTCTCCGTCGAGATCCGCCCGAATCACCGCCTGGACCCGCTCTGGCGGTCCCATATCCGACGCTTCCCATTGCCACTTCCCTTCCCGTGCCAACACCGCGGTGACGCCGGCACCGGCCAGATGCAACCGTGGCCCCTGAACCGTGGACTCGAAGAGCAGCGGGTCCGTGAAGAGCCCGACGCCATTGGTCGGAATGAGCAAATCCGCCCAGGGCTCGAAAACCGGCATCCCGCTCAAAATCGTGGGGGGCTCGACGAAGCGATATCCCTGAAGCTGGGGTGGTTCACCGTTCGACCAATCCGCCTCAGCCAGAAAACGCGCCGTCCAAATGGCTCGGGGGGCGTTTCCGCTCGGGGAACCTTCCAAGACCACCTCCATTTCTAGATTCGACAGAGACCTGGTCGGTCCACCGCTGGTTTTGGACAGTGGCCTGACACCCAGGGTGCGGGCTTGTAGCCAGCGCAGGGAATATCCCGCCGGAGCAGCAAGGCGCTCGGACAATTGCGGTAACACCCCGGAATCGATCTTCCGTTCCCGCATCGCCCGTTCCACACCGAGAACCACCTCCTGCTCGATGCGCACCGCCGGCAGAGTCGGTGACCAAACCTCACGATCGGCCCGCTCTTCCGCCTCACGGAGGGCCATGAACTTGCGCGCTGCCGCCTCGGCCTGGACTTCTTGCTGCCGAACCGCAGTGGTGGATGCCGGTCTGCGTCGCCATACGGCGAGCGCCCCCACTGCGAGCAACACCGCCAACAAGATGACCGTCCTGCGGGTCATGGGTCTTAAAACAAAAGGGGCGCCCGGGTTCTCCGGGCGCCCGCTTTCGGGGAAGTGTCAGCGGACCTTCAGCGATTGTTGATGATACGCGACAAGTTGGCCCAGGCTTCTCGGGCGGCGGGATCGGAGTTCGAGGCCGCCATCAGCTCGTCCTGCAATTGCAGCATGCGAGCCCGCTTGTCGTCCGGCAGGGGGCGCATGGCGCGGATACGGGCCACTTCAGCCACGACTGCATCCCAGTTGCGTTTCGGCTCGGCGGCCGGAGCGGCTTCGGCGGGGGCAGCCGGAGCGGCTTCAGCAGCAGCGGCAGTCGGAGCCGGCTCGGCTGGTGCTGGGGCGGAGGCAGCTTCCTCTTTCTTGGAGCAAGCAGCGACCAAACCCAACGACAGCAACAATAGACAGTATCCTTGTTTCATGGTGTTCGGAGTGTACCGGATCGTTTGGAACGATCAATTCTTGTAGGCCGGTCCGATCCAGACGTGATTGTTTTCGTCTCTTTGAGGTATGGCCCTCAGACCCGCAGGCATTCCTTGAGGAGTCCCGCCAGCCATGATGGTGAAGTCATTGAACCGGATGAAATTGGCACTGCCATCCATGCGGCCAATGGATGACTGACCACCCCAGTTCTGATTGAGAACGCCGCGCCGGTAGGTCGAAGCACGGTGGCGCTGCGAGATGCCCTCGGTCGGCTGATTGCCAGCGTCATTGAAAAGGAACGGATCACCCTCGGCCGTTTCCCAGAACAGGATGTCGAGAGGGCGGAAGGCTGACTGCTTGCGAGCCTTGCCTTCGGCCATGTTGGGCAACGCACCCAAATCGATGATGCATCCGTTGAAGGTGTAGCTGGTGATCTTGACGCTGCGGCCAGCCCATTCGTTCCTCTTGGCGCCGGTGACTTCGTTCAAATCTTTGGGGCAGAACAGCACCTTCGGGGTGGTGAGGAATCGTCCCAACTGCCCCATCATGAAGAAGGGCTGCTGCGCCAGGGACCTGGAGCCAGCGCTCAGCGGCGGCTTGTTGTCACCGGCGCCATCGGGAATCGAGGACGGCACGGCCTGACCCTGGGTCTGGGAAGGCGCACTCCCGTCGTTGACCGCGGAGTAGGCCCATCCAGTCTTGCAACCCGTCAGACCCCAGGTCGGACCCGGAAGGTCGTCCTGGTTGTCGGTCGCGAACATATGGCTGCTGAGCATGATTTGCTTGCAACCACTGAGGTCGATGGTGGCGAGGGCTTTGTCCTTCGCTTTGGACAAGGCCGGCAGGAGCATTCCGGCGAGAATGGCAATGATGGCGATGACCACCAGCAACTCGATGAGGGTGAAACCGTCGCGGTGATTCCGCGAACGGCCACAACGGGGCGCAGGAGAGGGGTTCATGCAAAAAGGTTCGTAAAACTTAAAACGGCGGGTTCGCACCAATCAAGCGACCCGGGACAAAAATCGTCAACGGTGGAGTTTTATCCGCCAGATAATCTGGCCGGTGGATTTTGTCGCACCTCAAGGCCACCGGTTCCAGCCGCGATTGGGACCTCAATTGAAACGGTAAAACAATCCCGACGGAGCCGAAACAGGCGGTTCGACAGCAGCCAATGCTTACTGCGTCCAACACTGCAGATCTGGCTCCGGGAATCCTTCACCGGGCAACCGTTGATCTGGGCCTGGCTCGCCACCCAATTCCCCGCCCTGGAGAACCGCACGAGCCAGGCATTCAAACGCATTCAGGTGCCCCTCGACCCGTTGGCGAGCATAGGACTCCGCCGTTCCCATACGAATGAGGAACGGCCAGTCACTGGCCTGCGCCAGCAGCAACTCCCGGCCGGCCTTCCGAGCCCAATCCTGAAACAGGGGACCTCGGAAGCCACTGGCCGCGGTGGCCATGCGGGCCACTGAGACCATTTTGGATCCCGCCGATCGCAACCGGGGCTGGAGATCCGCATTCGACGGGTGCAACCACACTCCCAAGTGCCCACCGGCTCCCCAACTGGATTCGGCCGGCTGCGATACCCAGGCATGACGATTTTTGGCCGAGACCCTCGAAAGGGTCTCTGGAGCAATTCCAAAGCGGGAAGCTTGGCGCATCACGTGATCCAGGAATTCCGGTCCCTCGAACCACCAGTGGCCCAAGAGTTCGGCATCGTAAGGTGCCACGACCACGGGTGAGCGAGTCAGTGCCGCTCCGGCTTGTTGGAGTTGCTGCTGTCGGTGCGAGAGGAAGTGCACGGCATGCTCTTGGACGGCCTGCAGGGCGGCGCGGCGATCGTACCAAGCCTTTTCGCCTGTTCCTCCGGTGACTCGATGATATTTCAGTCCGCTGGGAGATCGGACTCCGGCTCCGGACAAAAATCGCGACACCGATTCCCACTCGGCCTCATCGGCCAGATCACGATGGAATTCCCGGTAACGCGGATCCCCGGGATATCCGCCCTGCCGACTCCAAACCTGTCGGGCACTCCCAGGATCTCGCCCTAAGAACGTGAGCCCACCCGGACCGCGAACAGGCAAGAAAACCGCTGTGGGCGACGGAGGGGATCCCTGGAGGATTCCGTGGGTCTCCAGCACGGCATGCCGCACCCCGTGTGTGATCAAGGGAGTCTCCAAAGCGGGAGTCCAGGCACACTCCGGAAGCCACAGGCCCGGTGGGCGACTCCCGAAGTGACGCTCGTGTTCTCGAAGACCCAAACTCAATTGCGCTCGGAGACTCGCCGGTTCCGAAGCCAATAGCGGCAAGAGGGGATGCGTGGCTGGCCCTCCGAGCAATTCAAGCCTTCCGGTCCGAGCCCAAGCATCAAAAGCCCGGACCAAATTCCCCCCGCAGGCCGTCCACTCTTCCCAAACCTGCTCGTAGAAATCCGCATGGAAACGGGCCACGGAATGCAATTCTGGCAACAGCATCGTGCGCTCACATTCCGAGCGCGCCAACTCGCGGCGTTCCGTGAGGTAACGTTCGGTTCGCGAGCGCAAGAGCGGGTCCGACCACATCGCAACCAAGGTGGGGGTGACACCCAAGGTGAGTTTCCAATTCACCCGATCCTGATCCCATCCCCGCATCCGCCTCAGCAGCGGCAAATAGCATTCCGCCACCGCCTCATAGAGCCAATATTCCTCCAAAAAGCGGTCGTGCTCCGGATGACGCACCCACGGAAGGTGGGCGTGCAGGACAATGGCCAAGGATCCGATCACCGGTGCGCTCAAGGAATCGCGTCCAGTGGCGGGAGTCCGGGAGTGCCCGGATGCGAGCCCACTCCACCCTGGACGACGGTCTGCCGCGCCAGAGTGAGGGTAGCATGGCGCACCTCGGAACCTCGGGGCGCAACGGCCACCAGCGGCAACTCGAAACGCCCGTCCGGCAACGCACAACGGAAAGTGAAGGAACCATCCGGACGAAGCGCGATCGGACGACCAGACAACGTCACCTGAGCCCCTGGTTTGGCGCTTCCAAAGACAACCACCTCGGCATTCACCCGGAACCAAAAGTCTTCGGGTGCACCCTCACCCCCAACCGAAGGCAGGTTCTCTGCAGACGGGGTCCACTCACCGCTCGAAACCCCGAATGACAAATTCGACGATGAAGTTTGATTCTCCAATCCACCCGAGCCCGACCGACCCGATGTCATGCGCACACCCAATTCGGAACTGCCCTGAGCGGCGATTGAAACCGATGACGGGGCGATGATTCGTGCGAAATAATCAGGTGAGACACCGGGTCGTATCCCGGACTCTCCGGTGTTCAGAAATTGGGAACGGGTCGGGTCGGAAGCATACGCGGACGGCGGCAAAGACACCGGTCCTGACGAAGCCAAGCATTCCCAATCTCCATGGGCAGACCGCGCTCCAATTTCGGCAATATGCGCGGGAGCCGGCGGTGGATTCTGAAGGAAGAGGAAACGTCGATCGGTAGGCAAAGCCCCGCCGGCCAAAATGCTGCTGGGTTCGTCCACCGACCTCAGTCGCCATTCGGTCGGAGTCGCCAAATCAGTAGCGGGCCCGCCAGGCTCTTCCCAACCCAAGAGCAACGTCCGTGGATCGCAACCGGCCAACCAGACGGCCGAAGGCTGCATGCTCATGGAACGATCGGGCAAGCCCACGGCGAACGGGAGGGAATCATCAGCTTCGCCGTCACCTTCCAAAAGAATGGAAGGGATTTCCGGCAGTCCCTGAGGAATCGCATCGGGCTCCAAATGCGCAGCCATCAGTTGCTGAACCCAGGGCAGCCCTACCGATTCGGGCAAACCTGCATTCGACTCGGGTAGCTTCGTCGACAGATTGGCCGAAGATTCTTTCAGAGTGCCTGCGTTGCGCGCTGCGGTTTTGCGAATCCGCGGCGAGGTGGAGACTTTGCGGGTTGCAGAGCCAGGCTGAGTCTTCGAGTGACCCTGTAATCGGCGAACGAACACAAAACGCAGCGGGGCCGCCGCTCCCTGCCCTACCCGCCGTTCTACGGAGCGACGACGACGGACCATCGACACGCTCCGACCCAAACGACCGACGATGGGTTGAGGGGCGGGATTGGGGCCGAATTTCGGCCTGAAACGACGCACAGGACGCGTTGCCAGAGGACGAGCAACATCACCACTCGAGGAGGATTGGGACACCTTCTTCATGGGAGACTTCAGACCGGCCAGACTTGGGTTGAATCCGACTGCTGCGTTTAAGATTGGAATTCAAGTCAGACAGAAGCAACCGGTTTCCCGAGGGAGGGCACCGAGAAATGACGCAGCAACCCACTGGATCGGTGAAAAGCCCTCTCTGACAAGTCACGATGAAAGCCCCGCAGGACAAAAAACAGGGCACCCGTTGCCGAGTGCCCTGTTTCATGAAAACCGAATCGATCAGGCAACCGAAGGAGCCTCGTCGGCCGTGATGTCCATCACCGCGGGCTCGTCTTCCGGAACCTCGACCAGCGCCTTCACCTTGATGTTGCGGTGCAGGTCGAAGCCGGTACCGGCCGGGATGATGTGGCCCATGATGACGTTCTCCTTGAAGCCACGGAGGTAGTCGAACTTGCCCATGGTCGCCGCCTCGGTGAGGACGCGAGTGGTGTCTTGGAACGACGCTGCGCTCAGGAACGACTCGGTCTCCAAGGAAGCCTTGGTGATACCGAGCAGAACCGGGGCCGCCTCGGCGGGCTTGCCACCCATCTTCTCGACACGATCGTTCTCCTCTTCGAAGACGAGCTTGTCGATTTGCTCACCCCACAGGAAGAGCGTGTCGCCCGGTTCGGTGATGCGAACCTTGCGGAGCATCTGCCGGATGATGATCTCGATGTGCTTGTCGTTGATCGTCACACCCTGGAGGCGATAGACCTCTTGGATTTCGTTGACCAAGTGCTCCTGCAACTCGTGCGGGCCGCAAACGTCGAGGATCTCGTGGGGAACGACCGGACCGTCGGTCAACTGCTGCCCCTTCTTCACGAAGTCGCCCTTGTAGACGATGATGTGCTTGCCGATCGGGATGAGATGCTCCTCTTCGGTGCCGGTGTGGATATCCTTCACCAGCACGCAGCGCTTGCCGCGGATGGAGGCTCCGAAGTCGACGACACCGTCGATCTTGGAGATCTCGGCGGCATCCTTCGGACGACGGGCTTCGAACAACTCGGCAACACGCGGCAAACCGCCGGTGATGTCTTTGGTCTTGGAAGCCTTACGAGGCGTCTTGGCCAAGAGCGAACCGGCACCGATCTCGTCGCCTTCGTTGACCACCAAGTGGGCTCCCGCGGGAATCGGATATTGAGCCAGGGGTTCTCCGGACTTGGCGTCCTCGACGATGATCGTCGGGTGAAGGTCTTCCTTGTGCTCGATGATGACCATGTCTTCGGAGCCGGTGGTCTCGTCAACCTCCTGCTTCATCGTCACGCCCTCGATGATGTCGAGGAACTTCACCATACCGGACTTCTCCGAGATGATGGGAACGTTGTACGCATCCCACTCGATGAAGACGTCGCCCTTCTTGACCTGACCGCCATCCGGAATGGAGATGATGGAACCCACCACGATGGAGTGGGTGTCCAGTTCCTTACCGTCCGGAGCGAGCAAGCTGACCGTACCGTTCTTATTCAGAACGATGTTGTTGCCATCGCCCAAGGCGACGACACGCAGGTCATTGTAGCGAACCTTCGCATCTTGCTTGGCCTTGATCTGAGGCTGCTTGTAGGTACCGGTGGCGACGCCGCCGACGTGGAAGGTACGCATGGTGAGCTGGGTACCCGGCTCACCGATGGACTGGGCGGCGATGATGCCGACCGCCTCGCCCTTCTTGACCAACTTGCCGGTGCCCAGATGGCGACCGTAGCACTTGGCGCAAATGCCGATCTTGGTCTCGCAAGTCAGCACCGAGCGGATCTTGACCTTCTCCAGACCGGAGCGGTCGATCGACTTGGCCTTGACTTCGTCGAACTCCTCGCCGGCACCGATCAGGCGGTTCTTGAGGTCGGCTGGATCGTAGATGTCTTCGGCGGCATAACGGCCGACGATACGCTCGCTGATCTTGACCACCTCTTCTTCGCCTTCGTAGATCGACTGGACGGAGATGCCGGCACTGGTGCCGCAGTCTTCGTCACGGATGATCACGTCCTGGGCCGCATCGACCAACTTACGGGTCATGTAGCCGGAGTCGGCGGTCTTGAGCGCCGTATCGGCCAGACCCTTGCGGGCGCCGTGCGTCGAGATGAAGTACTCCAACACGGTGAGACCCTCGCGGAAGCTCGAAAGAATCGGCTTCTCGATGATTTCGCCGCTGGGCTTGGCCATCAAACCGCGCAAACCCGCCAACTGACGCACCTGCGCCTTGTTGCCTCGAGCGCCGGAGTCGACCATCAGGCTGACCGGGTTGTACTCCTTCTTGCCTTGGTTGGCGTCCAGCGTCTTGAGCATCACTGAACCGATCTGATCGGTACAATGCGTCCAGATGTCGACGACCTTGTTGTAGCGTTCCTGGTTGGTGATGACGCCCTTCTTGTGCTGCTTCTCGACCTCGCCGATCTGAGAGAGCGCCTCCCGAATCTCCTTCTGCTTCTCAGTCGGAACGATCATGTCGTCGATACCGATGGATACACCCGCGCGGGTCGCCTGCTCGAAGCCGATTTCCTTCAGCTTGTCGAGGGTGGTGACCGTGCGCTCGTGGCCGACCGTCTTGTAGCAGTTGAGAATCAGGTCACCCAACTTGCTCTTGCCGACGACGATGTTGGCGAAGCCGAGCTCGGGCGGCCAGATCTCGGAGAAGATCACGCGTCCGACGGTGGTCTCGATGACGTGGTCCTTCGCATTGCCGTAGACCGTCTTCTTGCCGAAGTCCGGGTTCTTGATGCGCACGCGATCGTGCGTCTTCAGGGCCCCGTCCATCTGAGCAAAAATGACTTCCTGCTTGGATCCGCACAGGACGATGCGCTCGCCCTCCTTGCGGGCCTTGCGGGGCTCGGCAGTGAGGTAATAGCAACCCAGAGGAATGTCCTGGGTGGGCGTCATGATCGGCTTGCCGCTCGACGGGCTGAAGATGTTCAGCGGCGCCATCATGAGGAGGCGGGCTTCCAACTGGGCCTCGACTGAGAGCGGCACGTGCACGGCCATCTGGTCGCCGTCGAAGTCCGCGTTGTAGGCGGTACAAACCAACGGGTGGATTCGGATAGCTTCGCCTTCGATGAGAACCGGCTCGAACGCCTGAACCGACAAACGGTGGAGTGTCGGAGCGCGGTTGAGAAGCACCGGATGCCCGCGGGTCACCTCTTCGAGGATGTCCCAGACTTCCTTGGTCTGACGCTCGATCATCTTCTTGGCCGAGCGGACCGTGTGGACGTAGCCGAGTTCCTTGAGGCGGCGGATGATGAACGGTTCGAAGAGCACCAACGCCATCTTCTTGGGAAGACCGCATTGATTGAGCTTCAGTTCCGGTCCGATGACGATGACCGAACGTCCGGAGTAATCGACGCGCTTGCCCAGCAGGTTCTGGCGGAAGCGGCCCGATTTGCCCTTGAGCATGTCGGACAGGGACTTCAAGGCGCGGTTGCCGGCGCCGGTCACGGCACGGCCGTGGCGACCATTGTCGAACAAGGCATCGACCGCCTCCTGCAACATGCGCTTCTCGTTCCGGATGATGACTTCCGGAGTCTTGAGCTGGAGCAGGTTCTTGAGTCGGTTGTTCCGGTTGATGACCCGGCGATAGAGATCGTTGAGATCAGAGGTCGCAAAGCGGCCGCCCTCGAGAGGCACCAACGGGCGCAGATCCGGAGGAATCACCGGAAGCACCGTGAGGATCATCCACTCAGGACGCATCACGGACTTGGAGAAGCCCTGGAACAGCTTGATCCGCTTGGCGATCTTCTTGCGGTTCTGCTTGGACTTGGTCTCCGTCATGGCCACCTGGAGCTCATCGACGGTCTTGTCCAACTGGAGGTTGGCCAAGGCGCCGTGAACCGCCTCGGCACCCATCTTGGCCACGAACGCGTCGTTGCCGTAGGTGGTGCGGGCCTCGCGATACTCGTGCTCGGAGAGCAGCTGATGAACCTTGAGCGGGGTGCTGCCCGGATCGATGACCAGGTAGTCTTCGTAGTAGATGACCCGTTCCAAGTGGCGAGCCGTCATGTCCAGCATCAAACCGATGCGGGACGGCATGCACTTGAAGAACCAGATATGGGAGACCGGCACGGACAACTCGATGTGGCCCATGCGCTCGCGACGGACGCGAGCCAGAGTCACCTCGACGCCGCAACGGTCGCAAACCACACCGCGGTGCTTGATGCGTTTGTACTTGCCGCAAGAGCATTCCCAGTCCTTCACAGGACCGAAAATACGTTCGCAGAAAAGACCGCCCTTCTCGGGCTTGAACGTGCGGTAGTTGATGGTTTCGGGGTTTTTGACCTCACCCTTCGACCAGGAGCGGATGGTTTCCGGCGACGCGACTTGGATCGCGACGTGGTCCACCAGGTTTACCTTGTCCAGGCCCAGCAACTCGCGGGCAGTATCCTTGGAGCTCAACATAGTTCGTGTGCGTTCAGCAGATGATCGAAGGGATTAGACAAAGGCCGCCAAGGCATTCGGGGCGGTTTGAGGGGCGTCAGACGGGTTGGAGTAGCCCACTTTGACATCGAGGCCCAGAGACTGCATCTCCTTGACCAAGACGTTGAAGGATTCAGGAACACCGGCCTCGAGCGAGTTGTCGCCCTTGACGATGCTCTCGTAGATGCGGGTACGACCTTGAACGTCGTCGGACTTCACGGTCAGGAGTTCCTGCAGCATGAAGGCCGCGCCGTACGCTTCCATCGCCCAGACTTCCATTTCGCCGAAGCGCTGGCCGCCGTACTGGGCCTTGCCGCCCAGCGGTTGCTGGGTGACGAGGGAGTAGGGACCGACGGCACGGGCATGGATCTTGTCGGCCACCAAGTGTCCGAGTTTGAGCATGTAGATGTAGCCCACGACGATCTCCTGATCGAAGCGCTCGCCGGAGCGACCGTCGTAGAGGTGCACCTTGCCGTGTTCGGGCAACTTGGCCTCCTTGAGGTAACCGCGGATTTCCTTTTCCTTGATGCCGTCGAAGACCGGGGTGGCGATCTTGATGCCCAAAAGTTTGCACGCCCAACCCAAGTGGGTCTCGAGCAGCTGACCGACGTTCATGCGCGAAGGCACGCCCAGCGGGTTCAGCACGATCTCGACCGGGGTTCCGTCTTCCAGGAACGGCATGTCTTCTTCGGGCACGATCTTGGCGACGACACCCTTGTTACCGTGGCGTCCGGCCATCTTGTCACCCACCGAGAGCTTGCGCTTCGAGGCGACGTAGACCTTGACCTGCTTGACGATACCGGAATCGAGTTCCTCACCGGCCTCCACACGATCCATTTCTTCGTCGTGCTGGCTTTGAAGCTCGTCGAAGCGCTTTTTGAACTGGCTGATGATCTCGCTGATCTTGTTGCGGATCGGCGACGGATCGATCTCGATACGGTCGTAGACGTCGGCCAGCTTCTTGAGGAGCGTCTTGGTGATCTTGCGGTTGGCCGGGATGATGATTTCGCCGGTCTCGCTGTTGAGCACGTCGAGCGGGATCTTCTCGCCGAGGAGGATGTTGGACAGGGCCTCGGTCAGCTGGTCGAGCAGCTCGGAACGCTTCTGCTTGAAGCCGTCCTCGATCTCCTTGGCCACTTTGCGCGGGGCATCCTTGCCGTCTTTCTTGGCGGCTCCAACCACCTTGTCGCTGTCCTTCTTGGACGACACCTTGACATCCATGACGATGCCGTAGGTGCCGGAAGGAACCTTCAGCGAAGTGTCTTTCACGTCAGCCGCCTTCTCACCGAAGATGGCGCGCAGAAGGCGCTCTTCGGGAGCCAGCTCTGTCTCGCTCTTCGGCGTGATCTTGCCGACCAAGATGTCGCCCGGCTTGACCTCGGCACCGACGCGGATCACGCCGTCGAGACCGAGATTCTTGAGGGCTTCTTCGCCGAGGTTGGGGATATCCCGGGTGATTTCCTCAGGTCCCAGCTTGGTGTCACGAGCCACCACTTCGAACTCATCGATGTGGATGGAGGTAAAGATGTCATCCTTGACGATCTTCTCGGAGATCAGGATGGCGTCCTCGAAGTTGTAGCCGTTCCACGGCATGAACGCGACGAGCACGTTGCGACCGAGAGCGATTTCGCCACCTTGGGTGCACGGACCGTCGGCCAGGACCTGGCCCTTCTTCACGGAGTCACCCTTGGCGACCAGGATCTTCTGGTTGATGCAGGTGGCCGCGTTGGAACGCATGAACTTGCGGACCGGATAAATCCACACGCCGTCTTCCGGAGCGTGCTTGAGCTTCTTCTTGCCCTCCGGAATCTTGCCGTCCTTGGTGATGATGATCTGGCTACCGGTGACACTGGCCACCTTGCCGGCGTCTTCGGAGACGATCACCGCACGGGAGTCTTGAGCCACGCGGCCCTCGAGACCCGTGGCCACCAAAGGGGCCTCGGTCACCAACAGCGGAACGCCCTGGCGTTGCATGTTGGAGCCCATCAGCGCGCGGTTCGCGTCGTCGTGCTCCAAGAACGGAATCAGGCCGGCGGCCACCGAAACCAACTGCTTCGGCGAGACGTCCATGTAATCGACGCGCTCGGCCTCGACATCGATGAAGTCACCCTTGCAACGGCAAGTCACGCGGTCGCCCACGAAATTGCCCTTGTCGTCGAGCAGGGAGTTGGCCTGCGCGATGATGAAGCCTTCTTCACGATCACCGGTGAGGTAGTCGAGCTGACCGGTCACGCGACCCTTTTCCGCCTTGCGGTAAGGAGTCTCGATGAAGCCGAAGTCATTGACTCGGGCATAGGTCGCCAATGAAGCGATCAAACCGATGTTCGGACCTTCCGGCGTCTCAATCGGACAAATACGGCCGTAGTGGGACGGATGGACGTCGCGAACCTCGAATCCAGCACGATCACGCGAGAGACCCCCAGGCCCGAGAGCAGACAGACGACGCTTGTGCGTCAACTCGGCCAACGGGTTGATCTGGTCCATGAACTGGCTGAGCTGGCTGCGACCAAAGAAGTCGCGAACGACCGCAGACAGGGCCTTCGGGTTGATGAGCTTCTGAGGCGTCATCGTGTCGAGGCTCTGATCGAACAAGGTCATGCGCTCCTTGACCAACCGCTCAGTGCGGGCCAAACCGACCCGGCACTGATTGGCGAGCAACTCACCAACGGTACGGATACGACGGCTTCCCAAGTGATCGATATCGTCAACGCTCCCCTGCCCCTTCTTCAGGCGCAGCAGGTACTTGGTCGCTTCCAGCAGGTCACGCCCGCGGAGGATGCGATCCTCACCGTTGTCCTTGAAGTTGAGCTTCTGGTTGATCTTGTAGCGACCCACCCGACCGAGATCGTAGCGCTTGGCATCAAAGAACAAGCGCTTGATGAGGGCCTTGGCGTTGGCCGCGGTGGGAGGATCCCCAGGCCGGAGACGACGGTAGATATCCTTGAGGGCCTCTTCCGCGTTCTTGGTTGGGTCCTTCTTGAGGCACTTGATGATGATGCCGTCGTCCACCGAAGTATCGACGACGCGAATCTTGGAAACCCCGAGGTCGGCGATTTGACGCACGACGGCCTTGGACAGCGGCTCGAAGGCGCGCGCCACAACGATGCCGCGATCGACGTCCAGAGCGTCCTCGACGAGGACCATGTTCTGGATTTCTTCGATCTTCTCAGCGTCCTTCACGGCGACGTCCTTGATCGAATAGAACAGCTTCAGGATGTCACCATCGCTGCCGAGCTTGTCCGGCGAGGTCTTCGGATCGGCATCCAGCTTGGCCTCGGCCAAGGTGAACAGCGCGCGGAAGAAGGTGGTGGTCAGGAACTTACGACGGCGCTTCTTGCGGTCGAGGTAGACATACAGCAGGTCGCTGGTGTCGAACTGGGCCTCATACCAAGAACCCCGATCCGGGATGATCCGGAAACTATGGAGCGTCTTGCCATTCGGATGCTGGGTTGTCTCGAAAGCCAGACCGGGTGAGCGGTGCAATTGGCTGACGATGACGCGCTCGGCTCCGTTGATGACGAACGTGCCCTGGGGAGTCATGAGCGGAATTTCGCCCATGAACACCTTCTCCTCCTTGGTCCCCTTCTCCTCCTTGAGGAGGAAGGTGACATACAGCGGAGCTCCGAAGGTCAAACCCTCACGGAGACACTCCAACCAGTCGATCTTCGGCTCCTGAATGTCGTAGGAGTGGAAGTCTAGAACGGTCTTGCCGTCGTAGCTTTCGATCGGAAAAACCTCGGTGAAGACCGCCTGCAACCCGAGATTCCTGCGTTTGGACGCGGACAGGTTGGACTGAAGGAACTCGCGATACGAATCGAGTTGGATCTCGATCAGGTTGGGGGGGGCGATGACTTCCTTGATCTTGCCGAAATTAATTCGCTCGGATTGTTTCGTTGCCATTGCGACCTCGTGACTCGGGGATTTCTGCGGCACCTGCCTTGAGACTGTTTTCGCCGTAAAATACAATACGACGAGATCCGGTGAAGGCTCTTTCGACTTCTCCGGAACTCGTCCTACTGAAACGCTATTTCAAGCCGTACAAAACTGGTGACCTATGCCTTTGGTTGACCGAAAACTGACACTTTTGAAGCCACTATGCCCGATTTAGCTCTCGAGTTCATTGTAACCCAAGTCTTGAAATCTAGCTTGTGGTGAAGAAAACAGAACCGTGCGCCGGCTGCCCTTACGGTAACACCCGACGCACGGCTTGCAAAATTACTTCAGCTCAACCTTACCACCAGCCTCTTCGATCTTCTTGGCGGCGGCATCGGCATCAGCCTTGTTGGCGCCCTCGAGCAGCAACTTGGGAGCTCCCTCGACCAGGGCCTTCGCTTCAGCCAGACCGAGACCGGCCTTGACCTCACGGACAACCTTGATCACACCGATCTTCTTGTCGGCGGGAACGGAAGCGAGCCACACATCGAAGGTGGTCTTGGCTTCAGCAGCAGGAGCAGCAGCCCCACCGCCAGCAGGAGCGGCGGCGGCAACAGCCACAGGAGCGGCGGCGGTCACACCCCACTTGGTCTCAAGAGCCTTCACCAGTTCGGCGGCTTCGAGGACGGTGAGCTTGCTGAGTTCTTCGACGATATTGTTAATGTCTGCCATGGTATTTCTTGTGTTTCGTCTCGTCGCCGGAGTGGCCACCCCGAATTAGTCCACTGCCTGTGGACCGACGATTTACTATTGTTTCTTTGGAATCCGTTCGAGCACCTTGCCCGAACGAAAAGGGTGAAATCAGAATTTCCGAATGGTAACGACTAGGCCGATTTCTCGGAATAGGCGCCGATAACTCGGGCAACCTGAGTTCCCGGAGTGTTGATAAGAGCCGCCAGCTTCTGAGCCGGAGCCTGCAACAGTCCGAGGATCTTGCCTTGAATCTCCGGAAGAGGCGGGAGATCGGCGATGGCTCGCACTTCGTCGGCCGAGAGGGGCTTGTTGCCCAGGACACCGAACTGGAGCTTGGGCTTGTCGAACTCGGCCTGGAAGGTCTTGATCACCTTCGCCACAGCGGCGATGTCCTTGTTGCCCGTAACAGCGGCCACCTGACCGGACAGCATACCGGACAAGTCAGCCAAACCGGCTTCCTTGGCAGCGATGCTGAAAATGGTGTTCTTCACCACGTGAACTTCGCCACCGGCCTTGACGAGCCGCTTACGGAGTTCCGTGAACTTCTGGACGGTCAGACCTTTGTAGTCGACGACCAGGAAAAACGGAGAGGCGTTGAGGCGGGCCACATATTCCGCCGAGATGAGCTTCTTTTCTGCGCGCATGGTAGTTGCAGTAAGGGAAGTTGAGGTTAGGCGGAGACGAATTCCTTGAGTTCCACAGAAACGGGAGGGCTCATGGTCAGCGACAACGTGACGCTGCGGACATAAACACCCTTAACACTCGACGGACGGGCGCGATAGACGGCCTCAACCACGGTGCGAGCATTCTCTGCGATTTGGAGCGGGGTGAAGCTGGCCTTGCCCACGGGAACGTGAATGTTGCCAGCCTTGTCGACCTTGAACTCAACGCGACCTGCCTTGACTTCGCGAACCGCCTTGCCGGTGTCGTCGGTCACGGTGCCGGTCTTGGGGTTCGGCATCAAACCGCGAGGTCCGAGAACCTTACCGAGCTTACGCACTTCGGTCATGGCTTCGGGGGTGGCGATGGCGACATCGAAGTCGGTCCAACCATCGACGCACTTCTTGATCATGTCTTCGAAACCGACATGCTCGGCACCGGCAGCGAGGGCTGCTTCGGCCGGAGCACCCGGCTTGGTGAAGACCAACACGCGAACCGTCTTGCCGGCGCCATGGGGCAGCGGAGTGGTTCCGCGGACCATCTGGTCGGATTGCTTCGGATCCACTCCGAGGCGGAATGCCAAGTCAATGGTCTCATTGAACTTGGCTTTCGGGAACTTGGCGAGGACCTCAACGGCGTTGTCGAGGGGGTAGGCCTTGTTGGAGTCCACGAGGGACAGGGCCTTTTTGTAGCGTTTGCTAGGCATTTTGATTGCGGTGCATGCGGACCGAAGTCCTCCCGCGTTAGTGTTTTTCCTCGAAGCAAAACGTATTTTGCCGACGAGGAGTTGTCTTTCTATCGGAGTCGGGCCACCTCCGTCAAAATAATTTCCGCGCCAACGGCATCTTTCTTTTCCATGATGATCCCATGGATTGGTTGTCAGGCTCAGGATTGATCTGGATCGAGGGGCGGTTTCTCGGCATCGAGTGGCATGTCTGGAAGCTGGTGGGCTGGGTGGGTAACGCCGTTTTTTTCAGCCGATTCCTCGTACAGTGGTACGCCACCGAGCGCCAACGGCGGGTGGTTGTCCCGCAGGCCTTCTGGTGGTTGAGCCTCGTTGGTTCGCTGATCTTGCTCAGCTATGCCATTCAACGACGGGACAGCGTGTTCATCGCGGGGCAGGCTTTCTCGTGGATTCCCTATCTCCGCAATTTATGGATCCACCGCAAAACGAAGTCATCACAGCGCAACTGCCCTTCCTGCGACCGGATCAACCCTGCTCACTACCGATATTGCCCGGGATGCGGAAGCGTTCAAACGGACACCACAGGCGACGGATCAGTCCTTTCCAAGGGCTGCTGACGAATCGCACAACGGCCTCATGGGAACCGGAGCAGCCAACTCGGGCGCCTCCGGGTATTCGAAGACCTTCCCCTCAAAGTTGCGCAAGATCACCTTGGTGGCGGATTTGCGCAAAATGTAGCCGGGATTGACCGGAATTTTGCCACCGCCGCCCGGCGCGTCTATGACGTACTGCGGCACAGCATACCCCGTCGTGTGCCCCCTCAAGGAGTCCATGATTTCCAAGCCCCGTGACACCGTGGAACGCAAGTGGGCACTGCCCGCGATGAGGTCGCACTGGTAGATGTAATACGGACGAACCCGGCAGAGCAGGAGCTTCTGGACCAAGGCCTTCATGACTACCGGTTCGTCGTTCACATGACGGAGCAGCACCGACTGATTGCCCAAGGGAATCCCCGCATCAGCGAGTCGACCCAGGGCCTCTCGGACCTCGGTGGTCAACTCGCGGGGGTGGTTGGTGTGAACACTGACAAAAAGCGGGTGGAACTGCCGGAGCATGGCACACAACTCCGGGGTGATGCGCTGAGGTAGGAAAATGGGAACCCGACTGCCGATCCGCAGGAACTCAATATGGGGAATGGCCCTTAAACGCCCCAGCAAGTACTCCAGTTTCTCGTCATTGAAGAGCAGCGGATCTCCGCCACTGAGCAGCACGTCCCGGATCTCCGGATGCTCGGCGATATAGGCGATCTGGCGATCAAACTCAGGGTGAAAATCATAGCCGCTCGCGTTGCTCACCAATCGGGAACGGGTGCAGTAACGGCAGTAGGCCGCGCACCGATCAGTCACCAGAAAAAGCACCCGGTCGGGATAGCGGTGCACCAGTCCCGGCACCGGCGAATGTTCATCTTCGCCCACCGGGTCCAAGGTTTCCCACGGAGCGGTGGTGGTTTCTTCGAGTCGGGGAATGATTTGACGGCGAATCGGACAGAATTCGTCGGAAGCGTCGATAAGATTGAAGAACGACGGAGTGATGGCCAGCGCCAGTTTGGACTCCCCGGCCAGCAGCACTCCGGCCCGCTCTTCGCGAGTCATGGTCGGCAACAGTCGCTCCAACTGCTCAATTCGCGTCACGCGATTCTTGAGCTGCCACTTCCAATCGTTCCACTCGGCATCGGGCACGGATGCCCAACTCCCCTTCCCTGCGGATCGAAACACCTTCAGCGCGGCCAACCGTTCCTGATCTTCAGATGAACCTTCTTGAGGGGGGAGGGGTGACTCCATGTCGGCGGCAAGCTAGGAGGGGTCTTCGGAGAGTCAAGGACATGAACGCGGTTCCAGCGTCAGTCGCCCACCTGCCTGAAGCCGATGATAGGGCTGCTGTAGGGCCTGGCATCGGGCTTCAAACTCCTCAGGCGAAGCCGTATTGAACTCAAATAGTTCATAATGGCACGGGACCACGGTGCCGATGCCCGCTTGATGAGCCAGTGTGGCGGCCTCGTGGCCCCAGAGGTTGCCAGCGACCCGGCGTTCGGGCGATCGGCCATTGATGGGCAAGAAGGCCAAATCAATTCGAGCCTCACGCAAGCGATCTTCCAGGCCCGGAAACAGGATGGTGTCGCCCGAGTGGTACACGGTCCAAGAGCCCACCCGGATGAGGAAACCCAGACAAGACAATCGCCCCAGCGGATCGCAGTCCAACGCCTCATGGGCCGCGGGTACGGCCTGAATCCGAAAGGCGCCTACGGTCACTTCCGAAATCGATCCGGGGCCCACAGTCCGGCCGGGCGACGGAGCGTCTAGCCCGATCAGCGACTCCGGAGGCAGGCCGGACCGGGCCGCGGCCAAACTGCGAATGGCCTCGGGGAAGACCAGTCGCAGGCCCGGGTTGGAGGCGACCAACGGGACGAGGGTTTCCGGATCAAGGTGGTCGGTATGGGCGTGCGTGGCCGTGACCAGCCCGATACCCGAAAGGCGGGAGGGATCCACCACCCGTTCGGTCATGCGCACATGGGGCTTGTCGGTGGTGGCGTATTTGCGCGTCAGGGAGTCGGAAAGGTACGGATCGAGCAACAGGCGATTCTGGCCCCACTGGACGAGAAACCCGCTCTGTCCCAACCACCACACATGCAGCGATTCGGGCGCCGACTCCCCTGCCCGGTCCAGGTCGGCCAAAAACACCCCGTCCTGCTGGAGAGGAATAATCATCGCAGGAGCCGAAACTGGGGCTGAAAACCGGGAGCGAGGTCCATGGATTCAGAGAGTTCGTCGCACCAGAGCGGCACCGGCACACAGCGCCAGCAGCTTGCGTCGCGCCGCCCAGCGAGCCGTCTGACTGAGTCCGCAATCCGGAGCCAAGACCAACCGGTCGGCCGGGACATGCTCCAAGCATCGACGCACGCGCGCGGCGATGTCTTCCGGAGTCTCGATGTAGTAGCTCTTCACGTCCACGATGCCGACCGCGACATCCCGTCGCTGGGCCACCTGCGCGATCAACTCCAACTCCGAGAACTCCCGACTGGCCATCTCCACGTGCATCTCATCGCAGTGCATGTCGAGGAAGGCCGGAAACAATGGAGCGATCTGCCGCGGACCAATAGCCCGGGCCTTGTAGTTGCCAAAGCAGAGGTGCATGCAAACCCGGGTCTTGCCCGTCACCGTTTCCACCGTCCGATTGAAGAGGTCCACAAACCGTCGAACATCCTCCCGGTAGCCATAGCAACTCATGGAGGGCTCATCGACGCTGATCTCGCGGCATCCCGCAGCGACGAGCGATTCCAACTCCTGACGCACCAACGGCAGCAGGGCCTCGGTCAGAGCCCAGCGGTCCGGGTAGCCGAGTTCGGCATTGGGCAAAAGGCGGCCTGACAGGGTGTAGGGACCAGGGATCGAGGCCTTGAGCGTCACCCGATCGGCCGCGCCCAAATCGCGAGCCACGCTTTCCAGGCGACGGTATTCCTCGACCGCCCCGAGTCCACGGGGTGCCTGCAATGGGGCGACCACCGCGTGGCGACCCCGTTGGTCATGGGCGGGCGGCCCCCACCGACGGGGAGAGGCCGACTCGAGGTCGATCCCCTGAAGGTAGCCGTAGAAACTCAAATTGAAGTCCAACCGGGTTTGCTCGCCATCGGTGATGACGTCCAAGCCGGCTGCCAGTTGGTCCTTCACGGCACAGGTCACCGCATCGGATTGAAGCTCTGCGCGGTCTTCGGAACCAAAGCGCTCGAGGTGTTGGGAGGCATGCTCCAGCCAGGCGGGAAACGGGTAACTGCCAATGACCGAGGTTCGCAATGGGAACTGATTCATGGGAGCAGACGATGGAAGGCTTTGGGCCGGTTGGATTTTTAGACGGGCTCAGTCGAAGATGACCGTCCGGTTGCCCGCTAGGAAAACACGGTCTTCAAAGACCAACCGGAGGGCTTGGGCCAAAGCAAATTGCTCCACATCTCGCCCGGCCCGGACAAGGTCTTCAGCAGCATGGGTGTGGTCCACCGGGATGACTTGCTGGACCAGAATGGGGCCGGCATCCAAATCATCAGTCACGAGGTGGGCCGTGGCTCCAATGACCTTCACCCCACGCTGAAAGGCCTGATGGTAAGGCTTCGCTCCGATGAAGGCCGGAAGGAAGGAGTGGTGAATATTGATGATCCGGGACGGGTACTGACGGACGAACTCCGACGACAGCACCCTCATGTATTTGGCCAGCACGAGAAACTCGGGCTGTATCTCGTCGAGAATGCGGCGCACGGCTGCCTCATGAGCCCCACGCTCCAATCCCTCGGCAGGAACGTAATGGAACGGCACGTCGAACTTTCGGACCAGATCGCCGAGCACCGGGTGGTTGCTGATCACCGCCTCGATCCGGGCGTTGATGCCTCCAAATTGGTGACGAATGAGGAGGTCTCCCAAACAGTGATGCTCGCGGGAAGCCAGCACGACGATCCGCTTGGGTCCCGACTGGGCCAAACGGACCAAAGCACCCGGTGGCAGGGATGATTGAGTCTCCGCCACGAGCTGCTGGCCCGCGTCGGAGTTTTCAAGTCCATCGAACTCGGTGCGCATGAAGAAGCGCCCCGACGCGGCATCCACGAACTCCTGATTGCCGACGACATTGCAGCCATGGCGTAGCAGCACGCCACTAATGGCGTGCACCAATCCCCGTTGATCCGGGCACTCGACCAGAAGGACCGCCATGGCTGAGGAAATCAGTGGCGACGGCCGCGACCACCCCGGCGATTGCCTGAATCCCGGCCACGATCATCACGACCGCGATCTTCCCGTCCACGGCGCTCGCCGCCCTCTGCACGAGGGGCCGGGACCGGAGCCTGACCGTTCTCGCGCAGCCAGAGACGGCGCTCGATGTCGTCCATCCGATCCCAGTTGGCCGGCTTGGGCACTTCGACCGGTGCGGACGGCGCGGGAGATTCCACAACCGGTGTGGGCTCGACTTGGGGCTGCGAGGCGCGTTGAGGACGCTCCGAAGGCTCCTCCATGCGACGAGGCGGACGGCCTCCCTCGCTACGATCACCCCCACGGTCAGAGCGTTCGCTCCGCTCTCCGGAGCGACTGCGATATTCCTCGCGGGGTTCCCGTTCGGCGCGTTCCGGACGCTCAGATCGCACATCCCGGACCTCACGCACTGGGGCCGCTTGGGGCACTTCACGCTGCTCGCGCGGCTCACGGATTTCGCGGGATTCACTGCTCTCACGGGCTCCGCGCGGGTCACGCTCACTACCCCGGCCACGGCCGCCATCGCGACCGCTTTCACGGCCCGACTCACGGCTGCCGGATCGCTCACCGCGATCATTGCGAACACGTTCCTCACGACCGCCATCATTACGACCACGCTCCGGCCCACGATCCGACCCACGATCCTGACCGCGATCTTCGCGCGGACGATCTTCAGAGCGCTCCGGGCGGCCATCGCGGCGCGGCCTCGCAGCGGGCGACTCGGTCGGAGCCTCACCGATGTGAGCATACAGCTTGGACAAACGGCGGGCATGCTCGTCGTAGGCGGATTCGAACAACTGAGAAGCCTTCTCGTTGCCCACCAGCGCCGGGGCCGTCAGCACGGTGGGTGGCTTTCCAGCCTCCGTGAGCAACGCGGCCACTTCCACCTTGATGGCATTGATGAGCATGCACCCACCAATGGTCGAACCAGGACCCACCGGAGTCTCGAGACCCGGAACCTCGATCATGGCGTCGCCCGCCGGTGCCCCGGTATCGAGGACGATGTCGGCGAAGTCCTGCAGCTTGCGGCCGTCGCGGCGTTGGCTGCGACTAGCCTCGCTATGGGCCTTGGAAATGATGGCCACGACCTTCACGCCACGACGCTTGAATTCCTCGGCCATTTCGATGGGCACGAGGTTGCAGCCCGACGAGGAAGCCACCAAAGCGGTGTCCTTGGGCGAAAGGTCGTAGTTGCGCAGGATGCGGGCGGCCAATCCATGGACGTTCTCCAGGAACATTGCCTGGCGCTGGCCATTGGCTCCCACCACGAGGTTATGGAAGCTCAACGACAGTTCGACGATGGGGTTGAACCCGGGAAAAGAGCCGTAACGGGGCCACATTTCCTCCACGAGGATGCGGCTGTGTCCGGAGCCAAAACAATGCACCATCCGGCCAGCCAGAATGGTCTCTGCAAAGAGGCTCGCAGCCTCCGCGATGGTCTCCTCCTGGGCGGCGGCGGCGTCCAGAAGACTGCGGCACTGGTCAAGATAGTCAGCAATCACGGAATGAACCCTATCAGGAAGTCCCACCGGAAGTGGATGCCAAAGATTCATCATCAATCTAGCCATCTGGGAGTTGCATCCCGGGACACAACAAAACCAGACTACTACCACCACCCGATTTCATGACAGCCCCCCAGCATCCCCAGCGGTTTTTCTGCCATTTCGCCGTGTTTCTCGGCTTGCTGGTGGGGGCTCAGCGACTGACTGGCGCTGAACCGCCAGTCCCCTTGCCCGCTGACCATGCCGAACGATTCACCCGTGGTTTGGGCCAATTCCAAAAGGAGATCCGGCCGCTGCTGATCACGCACTGCCTGAAATGCCATGGCGGCGAGAAGACCCAGGGTGAGTTCAGTTTGGCCACTCGCGAAGACCTTCTCCGGGGCGGGGCCGACGGTCCGGCTATCCGCCTCTTCGACGGGCCAGGCAGCCGGTTGGTGAAACTGGTGGCTCATGCGGAGAAGCCTCACATGCCCTCCAAGGGGGATCCCCTGCCCGAGGCCTCGGTTCGTGCGCTGTCCGAATGGATCCACAATGGGGCTCCCTACGACGGGCCTCTCATAGCCGGTGCCGCCAAAGATTCCAAATCGGTGGGCCCGGCTGAATCCCGCGCCTCAAAACCCTTCACGGGATGGCCCTACCAACCATTGGCCTCCATCCAGCCACCGGCCGGTGTTTCTGGAGATGCCCACCCGGTGGATGCCTTCATCGAGGCCCGACTCACCGAAAAGGGACTGGCCCTGAATCTGGAGTCCAACCGCCGGACCCTGTTGCGACGAGCCTCCTTCGACTTGCTCGGACTACCCCCGACCCCGGAGGCACTCGACGCCTTCGAGAAAGACGCTTCACCGGGTGCGTGGGAACGGGCCATCGACAGCCTGCTTGCCCAACCTCAGCACGGAGAGCGCTGGGCCCGGCATTGGTTAGATGTGGCCCGCTTCGCCGAAAGCTCGGGCTTTGAGCATGATTACGATCGCCCTGGGGCCCACCACTATCGGGACTTTGTCATCAAGGCGCTCAATGCCGACATGCCCTACGACCAGTTCGTGCAGTGGCAATTGGCGGGCGATGAATTCGCGCCCGAAAATCCGCTGGCACTGATGGCGACCGGTTTTCTCGGAGCCGGCGTGTTCCCCACGCAAATCACGGCCAATGAAGTGGAGCGGACCCGCTACGACGCGATGGATGACATGCTGGCCACCACCACCTCGGCCATGCTCGGCCTGACCGTGGGGTGTGCCCGGTGCCATGACCACAAGTTCGACCCCATCCCCACCCGGGACTACTACCGACTGCTCTCCACCTTCACCACCACCGTCCGAAGCCAGCGCCAGCTCGACTTGGATCCCGAGCTAACCCAAAGCAAAAAGACCGCTTTCGATACAGAACACGCCCGATACCTCGGCGAGCGCAACCGCTACGAACAGACGGTGCTCCCGGGGCGCTTCGATGCCTGGCTGCAAGCCGGAGCCGGATGGAAGACCCGGGCCGACTGGGAACAACTCCATTCACAGGAATGGAAATCGAAGGCAGGCGCGTCGTTCCGGGCGATGGCTGACGGTTCCTTTTTGGCCGAAGGCAAGAACGCCGATTCCGACACTTACACCGTCAGCGGCCAGACATCGTCCTCCGGTCTGCGCGCGCTGCGTCTCGAGGCGCTCCCGGATCCCAGCCTCCCACACAATGGCCCTGGTCGAGCCGACAACGGCAATCTAGGGCTCAGCCGCATCCGGGTCTTTGCCCAACCCCTTTCCGGCGGCGAGCGCCAGGAGGTCCGTCTGGTGCGCCCTCGAGCCACCTTTGAACAAAACAACGGCAACCTTTCCATTGCCGGTTCACTGGACAATGACCCGCACACTGGATGGGCCGTGGATCCCAAATTCGGAACCCGACAGGCCGCCATCTTCGACTTCGAGACCCCGCTCCAGAACGCCGGTGGCCTCCGGTTGACCATCGAGTTGGAATTCCAGGTCAACAGCCGCCATCACATCGGGCGTCCGCGCGTCTCGGTAACATCATTGGCCTCGGCATCCTTCGACTCCGAAGGCATTCCGGCCGAAATCGCTGGCCTTCTGGGACGCCTGAAAGCACCGGGTGGTGGCCCCAAGACCCTCTCGACCAGCGAACGGACCACGCTGATGCATTGGTGGAAAACGTCGGACGACGGTTGGCGTCAGGTTCATCAAAAGGCAGAAGCCCACGAAAAGGACCGTCCCAAGCCCACTTTGACTCAGGTCTTGATGTGCGGCGAAGGATTCCCCGCCCTGCGCATGCACACCCAGGGTGGTGATTTCCTGCCCGAGACGCATTTCCTCCAGCGCGGCAGCGCCGACCAGAAACGCGGGGTCGCCACCCAAAGCTTCCTGCAGGTGCTCATGAAATCCCCGGACTCGGAGGCGCAATGGCGCTGGCAGCCACCCACAGGTGCCCCGTATTCGGGCCGACGACGCTCACTGGCTCTCTGGATGACCGACACCACCGACGGTGCCGGCCACCTGCTCGCCCGAGTCATCGTCAATCGTCTGTGGCAACACCATTTCGGTCAGGGACTCGTCGCCACGCCCAATGATTTCGGAATCCAAGGAGCCAAGCCCTCGCACCCCGAACTGCTCGATTGGTTGGCGGGCGAACTCATCCGTGGTGGATGGCGGCTCAAACCCATCCATCGCCTCCTGATGACCAGCCAGACTTACCGTCAAACTTCGGCCGTGTCGGAGGTGAAGGTGCAACGGGACCCGAACAACTCATTGCTGTCCCGGCATGTTCCGACCCGACTAGAAGCCGAGGCCATCCGTGACACTCTGCTCTGGATCACCGGCGCCCTCGATACGACCCCCTTCGGTCCCGGCACACTCGACGAATCCAGCCGTCGCCGGAGCATTTATTTCACGGTCAAGCGCAGCCAACTCATTCCGGCCATGCAAGTCTTCGATGCTCCGGAACCATTGGTCAGCCAGAGCACTCGACCCGCTACCACCGTCGCACCCCAGGCCCTCTGGCTCATGAACAACCCGAAAGTCCGGGAGTGGGCCACCGGATGGGCTCATCGAACGACACACAACGCTTCTCAGGAATCGTCCGAATGGGTCACCTCCGCCTACCAACGGGCGTTGCAACGGTCTCCGAGCCCGGTGGAATTGCAGGCCTCCGTCGGCTTTCTGAAACAGCAAACCGAACGGTACCGGAAGGCTGGCACCGGTCGTCCTGAGCTGCAGGCCGCCACCGATTTGCTGCAAACCCTGATCAGCCTCAACGAGGTCATCTATGTGGACTGATTTCCACATTTCCGCAGCGCTCTGGCTCGGGCGATTGCGACTGCTCGCGATTCTGGCGCTCCCATGGCTGTCGCAGTGTGCCTCCGCCGCATCGACCTCCGGGGCGCCGCCCCTCAACGTGGTGTTCATCCTCGCGGATGACCTCGGCTGGGGCGAGTTGGGCTGCTACGGACAACAGAAGATTCCCACTCCCCACCTTGACCGATTGGCTGCCCAAGGCATGCGGTTCACGCGTCATTACAGCGGTGCTCCGGTGTGCGCTCCTTCACGCTGCGTGCTCCTGACAGGCCGCCATCTTGGCCATGCGGAGATCCGCGGCAATTTGCAGGCCCAGACGGCTTTCCCCCAGTTCAACGAGGGGCAGTACCCCCTCAGCTCGGAGGCTCTGACAGTCGCCCAAGTCTTCCGGAAGGCGGGGTATGCCACGGGGGCGATTGGCAAATGGGGACTGGGGCCGGTGGGCAGCACCGGCGACCCGAACACCCAAGGCTTCGACCTCTTCTTCGGCTACAACTGCCAAGCCGTGGCCCACAGCTACTATCCGTCCCACCTGTGGCGCAATGCGGAGCGAGTGCCGTTCAACCAACCCGCGATCCCTGGCCACCGGCCACAAGCCCTGGGAGAGGTGCGACTGGAAGCCCAGACGTCCGAACACTACGCCCCGACCCGAATGGTGACCGAGGCCGAGCGCTTCATCGCCGAGCATCAGAAAGACCAGTTCTTCCTCTACCTGGCGTTCATCGAACCCCATGTGGCGATGCATCCCCCAAAGGCGTCGGTCGATCGATTCCCAGTGTCTTGGGATGACGAGCCCTACCGCGGACAAAACGGCTACCTGCCCCACCCACGCCCCCGGGCGGCCTACGCGGCCATGATCTCCGACCTCGATGACCACGTCGGCCGAGTGATGCAGGCCCTGGATTCGGCCGGCCTGACCGACCGCACGCTGGTCGTCTTTTCCAGCGACAACGGCACCACGCATCCAGCCGGGAAAAATCCCCGCTTCGGCACCGGAGGCGTGGACTCGGCCTTCTTCAACAGCACGGCAGGCCTGCGGGGCTACAAGGGATCGGTTTATGAGGGCGGTCTCAGAGTCCCCCTGATCGTCCGGCTTCCAGGCAGGGTACCGGCTGGTTCAGTCAACGATCACCCCAGCTACTTCGCCGATTGGTTTCCGACGCTCTGTGAGGCAGCCGGCCTCAAGACCCCAAAGGGGCTCGACGGCCAGAGCCTCTGGCCCGAACTGATGGGTCGCCGCGGCCGACCAAAGCACCGCCCGATGGTCTGGGCCTTCCCGGAGTACGGGGGCCAGGTCGCCGTGCGGATGGATGACTTCAAAGCCGTACGCCAACGGCTCAAGACATCACAACCAGGCCCTTGGGAACTCTACGATCTGAAGTCCGATCCGAACGAACGGACCGACCTGGCTTCACGGCATCCGGAGCTCATCGCCCGGGCCGAACAGATTCTTCGCGACCAGGTCGATGAAAACCCGGTCTTCCCTGTGCCCCTCCCCGGACTCCGACTGAACAAATCCGCCACTCCATGAATCCAAACCCCGCTCTGAATGGCCCCCTTTCGCGCCGCGACCTGTTCCGCCGTGCCGGTCACGGTGCCGGCCTGCTGGCTTTGGCCGGATTGCTCGATGATCAACGACTGCTGATGCCCCGGGCGATGGCCGCCCCTTCGGGCGACCCTCTGGCCCCACGCCCCCCGCAACTCAAGACCCGGGCCAAATCGGTGATCTGGCTCTTCATGAACGGGGGCCCGAGCCAAGTGGACACCTGGGACTACAAGCCGGAGCTGACCCGCCGCCACGGTCAGGAGTTGCCGGGTTTCGACAAAAAGACCGGATTCTTCACCGACTCGGTGGGGCCCTTGATGAAATCCCCCTTCGCCTGGGCACAGCACGGCCAGAGCGGCACTTGGGTCAGCGACCTGTTCCCCAACTTGTCCCGACATGTGGACAAGATGGCCTTCCTGCACTCCTGCCACACCGAGTCCAACAACCACAGCCCGGCACTGTTCATGATCAACACGGGTTCGACGCGCATGGGCTTTCCCTGCGTCGGTTCCTGGATGACCTATGGACTGGGGAGTGAAAGCCGCGACCTGCCCTCCTTCGTGGTAATGAGCGATCCGTTGGACCGCGGCTTGCCCAAGGGACAGGCCAGCAACTGGGGAGCCGGTTTCCTGCCCAGCGTCTATCAAGGCACCTGGCTGCGGCCCAAGGGAGACCCGATCGACAACTTGCACCGACCGGCCGGCATGAATGCCGAAGCACAACGTGCCCAACTGGACCTGCTCCGCTCCCTCAATCAGCAGCATTTGGCTCAGGCGGGCTCCGAGGGTGAATTGGGAGCTCGGATCGAAAGCTTCGAGTTGGCCTACCGGATGCAATCGGCTGCGCCCGACGCCTTTGATGTAGAACACGAACCCGACCACCTAAAGCGCCTGTATGGCCTCGACCAACCCCACTGCAAGCATTTCGCCTCTCAGTGCCTGATGGCTCGACGCATGGTCGAACGCGGGGTCCGCTTCGTGCAGATCTACTCCGGCGGCATGGACAACCAACGCAGCTGGGACGGCCATGAAGACATCGTGGGCAATCACCGGGGCTTCGCGCGAGAGACCGACCAA
>Ga0255099_1000034_pt1 | contig 53874 bp, 55 predicted proteins | sample Colum_Colum_RepA_2_FD_188451 | JGI IMG/M metagenome (GOLD analysis project Ga0255099, IMG submission 188451) | Freshwater microbial communities from Columbia River, Oregon, United States - Colum_Colum_RepA_8d | ecosystem: Environmental > Aquatic > Freshwater > River | place: USA: Oregon...
CCCCGAGCGGGGCTTTGAGCCGATGCTGGAGCGGCTGCTCGAGCCCATCCTGGTGAAATGTCTGCAACACGGCATCACCATCATTGGCAATTTTGGTGCGGCCAATCCGCCTGCGGCGGCGCGTTTGATCGCCCAACTGGCGGCCCGGCTCGGACATCCCGAGGCACGTATCGCCGTGGTGCATGGCGATGATGTCCAGGGGCTTGATCTCAAGGCCCATCAAGTCTACGAAGCGGACGCGGGCCTGGACATGGGGGCGGGTGAACTCATTGCAGCCAACGCCTACATCAACGCGCAGCCGATAGTCCAAGCGATGAAAGCCGGCGCGCAAGTGGTGGTGACGGGACGTACGGGGGATCCTTCGTTGACACTGGCGCCCCTCATCCATCACTTCAATTGGTCGTTGACCGATTGGCAGCGACTGGCGGTGGGCGCCACGGCGGGACATTTGCTGGAATGTGGCGCCCAGATCACGGGTGGGTATTTTTACGACCCGGGTTACAAGGACGTACCCGATCCCGCCAACATAGGATTTCCGATTGCCGAGGTGCATGAAGATGGCAGTCTCTTCATCACCAAGGCGCTGCGAACCGGTGGCATGGTGACACCCGAAACGGTGAAGGAACAACTGCTGTACGAAATCCATGACCCTGCCAACTACATCACGCCCGACGTGACCTTGGACTTCAGCCAGGTCACCGTTGAACCGGCGGGTCCAGACCGTGTGCAAGTGCTGGGTGTCCGGGGCAAGCCTGCGCCAGCCACGGTCAAAGTGACCGTCTGCTTTGATGGGGGCTGGCTGGGGGAGGGGGAAATTTCCTATGCCGGTCCCAACTGCGTGGCCCGTGCCCGCAAGGCTGCCGAGGTGCTGCGCCAGCGCGTGGCCATGCGACAGTTGCCGGTGCAACTTCGGCTTGATCTGATCGGCTTGTCGAGCGTGCACGACGGCAATGACGGCCAGCTTTCGCAAGCCTCTACCGCCTCGCCTCAGGATGTCCGTGTGCGCCTGGCCGCCTCTGGTGCGCTCCAGGATGATGCCGACCAGGCCGCGCGCGAAGTGCTGGCCCTGTATTGCTGTGGCCCAGCTGGCGGAGGGGGGGTGCGGTGGCGGACCACGCAACGTATTCGCACCCAGTCCTACCTGATCGACCCAGGCTTGTTGCAAATGGGATTCACTTTACAAGGCGCCGCGGAGTTGACGGCATGACACATTCAACCCCTGCCTCCTCCCAGCGTGTTGCCCTGCACAGCGTGGCCCACGCCCGTGCCGGCGACAAAGGCAACCGGCTCAATGTTTGTGTGATGCCCTACAACGCCCAGGCCTTTGAGGCCCTCTCGTTGCAACTCACACCCGAGCGTGTGCTACAGGCCTATGCCCATCGAGGCGCCACATCTGTCAAGCGCTACGATCTGCCGTTGTTACCGGCATTCAACTTTGTTATTGACAATGTGCTGGAAGGGGGCGTCAACGGCAGCCTCAATCTGGATGGTCACGGGAAAAGCAATTCATTCATCCTGCTCGGCCTGACGGTGGACGTCTTGCCCGAATGGGTCCTGGCAAGCCAATAACTTTTTCATCAATGGAGACTTCAATGAGTATCAAACTTCGTCGCCAATGGATCATCGGGTGCCTGCTCGGCACTGCTTTGGGTCTGCAGGGCCTGGCACACGCCCAAGCCACCAACTGGCCTAACAAAACGGTTCGCGTCATCGTGCCGGCACCGCCGGGCAGTGCGCCGGACGGGCAGGTTCGCCTCATTGCCAACAAACTCGGCGAACTCTGGCAACAGAATGTCGTGGTGGAAAACGTGGTGGGCGCAGCGGGCAACATTGGGGTCGACCGCGTGGCCAAAGCGCCTGCCGATGGCTACACCCTGTTGTACAACACGATTGGCCCCATCGCCGTGAATGTGACGCTGATGGCGGGCAGGTTGCCCTATGACCCGTTGAAGGATTTGGCGCCAGTGAGCCTGGTGACCAAGACGCCGAACTTTATGACGGTGCCGGCTTCTTCACCGTTCAAATCGGTGAGTGATGTGATGGCCTATGCCAGGGCCAACCCGCAGAAAATTCGTTATGGCACACCCGGGCCCGGCACCACCCAGCATCTGATGGGCGAGTCCATTAACCTGGCCGAAAACATCAGCATGGTAAGTGTGCCTTACAAGTCCAGCGCTCAAATGACCACCGACGGGTTGTCCGGACAGTTTGAGTTGCTGTTCCACAACGCGCCAGTGTTGATGCCCTTCATTCAAGCTGGCAACCTGCGCGCTTTGGCGATCACCAGTCGGGAACGCTCTCCTCGCATGCCCAACGTGCCGACCATGATCGAGGCTGGCTTGAAGGATTTTGAAATCACCGCCTGGTTTGGCTTCATGGCGCCAGGCGGCACGCCCAAAGCCATCGTGGACAAAGTCTCCAGGGACGTTAAAGCAATCTTACGGAATCCGGATGTCAACAAGCAGATCACGGACACGGTGGCCGAGGTGATTGGCAGCACCCCGGAGGAATATGACACCTTTATACGCGCTGAAATCAAAAAATGGGCCGAAGTGATCGTGAAGGCCAAGATGAAGGACGACTGATAGTCCAACGGAAACCAGCGCTGCGAGTCAATGAAAAACCCGTTGCCTCTGAAATGAGGCAACGGGTTTTATTTGGTGGTGCAGAGGCGACTGGTTTCGAACTTACTCTCCAGACACCTGAGTAACGCTTGGGGTTAGTGAGGAAAGATTCGGGTGTTTGGCCGTTCAGAACCCGACCTCTTTTTGATGGCGCACGGCCAGAATGGTGACAGACTGCGGGTCAACGCGGTAGCGGGCCACATAGCCACTGTCACCGAAGTCGATGATCCAGTCTCGGAACGCATCATCCATGTCATCAACGGGTCGTCCGACGCCCGGTTGTTGTTCCAGTACTTTCACGCCTTGACGTATCGCCGCCACCGCACGTTTTGCGGCGTCCAGATTTTTTGGTGCGAGGAAGCGATAAAGCCGCTGGACATCCAGCAGTGCCGAAGGAGACCAGATCAGACGTGACATTCAGGAGGCTCAATGTCGTTACCTTGTTCGAGCTGAGCCATCCAGGCATCAGCCTCATCGGCCGTCACGTGCAGGCCGTTTGAACGGAAGTCTTCCCACGCCTTCAGTGCATCCTGACGGAAAGCCTCCCGCTTCTCTTCGCGATCCACATACTGTGTGATCGCTTCGCGCATCAACCAATGAGATGTTCGCTGGCGCGCATCAGCCAAGCGCTTCACGCGCAACTTGGTGTCTTCGTCGATCTTGATCGCCACAGGACGAATGGTGGTAGCAGTCATGGCAGCCTCCGCAGGAGTATTTTGAGGTATTACCTTACCATACCTAGATATTGTTTGCCATCTTTCGGATCTCTGCTGCATCCGTCCTGCGTACGCCTGACTTGGCTTCTTTCGCAAACAGCGCCTTCATAGCAGTCCTGACAACTCCTGTGAGAGGACGCCCATGACGACCGAACGATGCATGACCCAGACCGAGCTGGCCGAGCGCTGGCGAATCAGCGAGGCGACGCTGGAACGCTGGCGGACGGAGGCGTTTGGCCCGGTGTTCCTCAAACTCGGTAACCAGGTGCGCTACCGGGTTCAAGACGTTGAAGCCTTTGAGGAAGTGGCGCTCCGGGGATCGACCAAGATCGATGGCGGGGTTGACCAGACTGCAATTCCGCGACCAGCCTCCCAACGCCCAGCTGCCATTGCGCGCTCGCCAAGGCCGATCACCATCTGGCTGCGGACCGTTCCACGAAAGACCCGCCTTCGCCCCACCGTTGCGGGTCGTCAACGCTGATGGTGCCAGTCTCAACCTACGACTCCCGTCGCCTGCGCTTCGGCTTCCTGCTCCAGATACACCCAATCCACAATGTCGTCGTTGGGGGTGTAGCCCGCCACCAGTTGCTGCATCATCAGGCGGATCACGCCCACGTCGTTCACGTTCAGGGCCATTTCCAGGGCGGTGAGCTTGGCTTCGAATTCGGCCCAGGGAAGGAACTCCTCATGGGCCTTCATGATGCGAGGGTGCACGGTGGGCTTGGGGTTGTCACCGATCAGCAGTTCTTCGTAGAGCTTTTCGCCGGGGCGCAGGCCGGTCACGGCGATCTCGATGTCGCCCTCGGGATTTTGCTCGTCTTTCACCGTCAGCCCCGAGAGTTCGACCATGCGCCGCGCAAGGTCCATGATCTTCACGGGCTGGCCCATGTCAAGCACGAACACGTCGCCGCCCTTGGTCATGGCACCGGCCTGAATCACCAGTTGTGCCGCTTCCGGAATAGTCATGAAATAGCGCGTCACCTCCGGGTGGGTGAGGGTGATGGGCCCGCCCTCGCGGATCTGCTGGCGGAACTTAGGCACGACCGAACCCGACGAACCCAGCACGTTGCCAAAGCGGACCATGCTGAATTTGGTACCGCCTTGCGTTCCCTGTTGGGTGGCAGCCAAGGCCTGCAGCGCCATCTCGGCCAGGCGTTTACTGGCACCCATCACGTTGGTCGGGCGCACGGCTTTGTCGGTGCTGATGAGCACAAAGTCGGCCACGCCGTTTTCTGCGGCGGCCTGGGCGGTGCGCAGTGTGCCCAGTACGTTGTTCTTGATGCCGGCCGCCGGGTTGTGCTCCACCAGCGGCACGTGCTTGTAGGCGCGCACTGTCTTGTCGTCCCAGTGCAGGTCAAGCTGCTGGGTGCTGGCGTCGTAGTCGGCGCGGCGGATGCGCCCGTTGGTGAAGGTCTTGCTCTGCATGTTGGGCTCCGAAGGGGCTCGCGACGGGGCGGGCTCTGCCGGATCGTCGCACACCTCAAAACCACTCCCTTTTTGATAGCTGGTGGCGCTTATTTAACAAGCCCAAACGACCGATTTGACTTGGAAAAAGACAGCACCCACAGGTGCCGTCTTGGCCGCCCCAAGCAGCACGGAGCCGCGGCGCCGATGCCCTGCCTTACTCGCCGAGCCAGAAGCGTTCGCTGCGGTCGAGGAAGTCATGCACGTGGACGGTGACCGTGTCTTCACCCAGCAGCACCACGCCGTACTGGGGAGGCTCGTGGCTGGCGCCAATCTTGGGCGTGTCGTCCAGCCGCAGCGCCACCTGGTGGTTGGTGCCGCGCAACGTGGAGTACGGGATGCCGAGCCAGGAGCCGAAGATGGGCCGGTGCACGTGGCCGAAGAACAGGTGGCGGATGCGCTGCTCCTGCCCCTGCAGGGCGCGCCGCAGCGGCGCGGGGTCGAGCAGGGCGATGCGGTCCATGGACGGGATGCCGAGCGCGAAGGCCGGGTGGTGCATGAAGAGCAGCACCGGCTCGTCGCTCTGCGCCAGCCGCTCGGCCAGCCACTGTGCACGCTGTTCGCACAGCACGCCGTGGCTCACGCCGGGTTCGTTGGTGTCGAGGAAGATGCCGCGGTAACCGCCGATGGCCACCTCGTACTGCACGAAGCCGTTGGCGTCCACCGGCACCTGCGGGAAGTGCGCGCGAAAGCGCTCGCGGCTGTCGTGGTTGCCCAGGATGGGAAACACCGGCATGGGCAGGCGGCCGAGCTGCTGCGCGAGCTGGCGGTAGGCGTCCGGGTGGCCGGTGTCGGCCAGGTCGCCGGTGACAACACACAGCGCGGCATCGCCATGCTCTGCGATCACGCTGTCGATGCAGCGGGCCAGGCGGCGGTACGGGTCGAGCCCGTAGAGTGCCTGCCCCTGCGCCACCAGGTGCGTGTCGGTGATGTGGATGAACTTGAACACGATGCGGTCTCTCCTCTTCAGCGCGGCAGCAGGGCCTGCACGTCGCGCGTCATGGTGGCCAGCGCCTTGTCCGGGGCCACGTCCTTGGCCACCACGGTCTGGATGTGGTCCTTGATGACGTCGGTGATCTTCAGGCCGTTCTCACCCGGGAAGGCATACCAGCCGGTCAGCACCGGCAGCTGCTTGATGGCGGTGAGGTAGTTGGGGTTCTGCTCGTAGAAGGGCTTGAGCAGGGCCGGGTCGTTGGCTGGCAGGGCGTTGGCCGGGAAGTAGCCGGTGCCCTTGACCATGGCGGTGGCGCCCTGCGGGCCGGTGGCGAACTTGATGTATTCCCAGGCGGCTTTCTGCTTGGCCGGGTCCTTGGCGAACAGCATGGCCACATTGCCGCCGGCAGGCAGGCGGCCGTTTTTCTCGATCGGCATGCGCGCGGTGCGCAGGTCAAAGCGCTTGCCGACCTGCTTGGTGGTCAGCCCCAGGCGCGAGGTGGAGGTGACCAGCACGGCCAGGTTGCCGGTGATGAAGTCCTGGTTGGCGTTGCTGAAGGAGATGTTGCGCATCTCGCCTTCGTTCACGGCCTTGGCGAAGGTCTGCAGGGCGGTCTTGCCGGCGGCGCTGTCGAAAGCCACCTTCTTCTCGTCAGGCGTCAGCATGGTGCCGCCGTTGGAGAAGACCAGTGCCTGCCACATCCAGTTGCCGGTGATCTCCCAGTCCATGTGCAGGCTGTGGGTGCCGGGGTTGGCGGCCTTGGCTTTCTTCGCCAGCTCAATGATGCCGTCCCAGGTGGCGGGGAACTGCTCGGGAGTGACGCCGGCCTTGCGCACCAGGTCGGCATTGAAGTAGACGATGGGGGTGGAGAGCGAGAAGCCGATGCCGACCTGCTTGCTGCCGATCTGGCCCAGCGAGAGCAGCGCCTTGTCGTAACCCATCTTGCCCCAGTCCTTCTCGGCCTGGATGAGCGGGGTCATGTCGACGGCAATGCCGCGGTCGACGAATACGCGCTGGCGGTTCAGGCCCTGGTAAGACACGTCGGGCAACTGGTTGGTAACGGCCTGGCGCAGCGCCTGCTGCGTGGCTTCCTCGTAGCCCGGCGTGGACGCACGGAAAACCACCTTGTACTGCGGGTACTTCGCCATGAAGTCCTTGGCGATCTTCTCGTGCACGTCCTTGAAGATTTCCGGGTAGGGGTAGTCCACGACGATTTCCAGCGGCTGCTGCGCATGCGCCCAGCCGCAAGCCAGCAGCACGCCGGCTGCGATGGATTTCAGGACAACTCGTTTCATGGGATGCACTCCTTGATGGATGAAGGGAGAAAGAAAGGGAAACGGAAAGAGGAAAGATCAGCCTTTGACGCCGGTCAGCGTCACGCCTTCGATGAAGCGCTTCTGGGCCGCGATGAACAGCAGCAGCAGCGGTGCCGTGATGAGCACGGTGCCGGCCATGAGCGGGCCGTAGTTGATGCCGGCCTCCTCGTTGCGGAAGAACATGGTGCCCAGCGGCGGCGTGGCCAGCTCGGGGGAGGAGATCACCAGCAGCGGCCAGAAGTAGTCGTTCCAGTGCCAGACGACCGAGAAGATGGCAAAGGCAAACAGCGCCGGCACGGCAGTGGGCAGCATCACGCGCCAGACCAGTTCGAACTCGCTCATGCCGTCCAGGCGCGCGGCGTGCACCAGGTCGTCGGGCACGGTGCGGAAGAACTGGCGCATCAGGAAGATGCCGAAGGCCGAGATGGAAAACGGCACGATCAACGCCGACAAGGTGTTCAGCATGCCTAGGTGGTGCAGCATCACATAGGTCGGAATGGCCGTGGCCTGGTGCGGGATCATCAGCGCCAGCAGCACCAGGCGCCAGGCCCAGGTCTTGCCGCGGAACTGCAGCTTGGCAAAGGCGTAGGCCGCCGGCAGCAGCACCACGATCTGCAGCACCAGGATGGCGGTACAGACCAGCAGGCCGTTCCACAGGTAACGCAGCAGGGGCACACGCGTCAGCGCCTCGGTGTAGTTCTCCACCAGCGCCAGCCGCGTGGGCAGAAGCGTCAGTTCGCGCGTGAACACCTCGTCCACCGGCTTGAGGGAGGTCAGCACCATCCAGATGAAGGGCGCCAGGAAGACCAGCGCACCCGCCATCAGCAGCAGGTGGCGCAGCGCGCGGAAGAGGAAGGTGCGTGCGGAGAAGGTGAGCATCATCGGGCGTTCTTCAGGCGTAGTGGGTCTTGCGTTCCATGGCGCTGTGCTGCACCTGGGTCAGGAAGAAGATGCCGGCGATGAACACCACCGTCATGGCGCTGGCGTAGCCCATGCGGAAGAAGCCGAAGCCTTCGGCGTAGATGGTGTGCAGCAGCACCTCGGTCGACTTGTTGGGCCCGCCGCGCGTGAGCACGTGCACGGTGTCGAACACCTGCAGTGCGCGGATGGCGCAGACGGTGACGACGAACAGCGTGGTTGGCCCGAGCAGCGGCCAGGTGATGCGGCGGAAACGCTCCCACGGGTGCGTCACGCCGTCGAGCGCCGCCGCGTCGCGCACGTCCTGCGGAATGCTCTTGAGGCCGGCAAGAAAAAGCACCATCGCCAGCCCAGCCATCTGCCACACGCCAATGGCCGCCAGAGAGTACAGCGCCAGCCGGCGGTTGTTGAGCCAGTCCTGCGGCTGCAGGCCGACCCACTGCAGCATGTGGTTCACCAGCCCGGCGCTCGGGTGCAGCAGGAATTGCCAGACCACGGCCATGGCAATCAGCGTCGAGGCCACCGGCATGAAGAAGGCGGTGCGGTAGAAGCCGCGCAGCTGGGTGTCGGATTCGATCAGCAGCGCCGTCCCCAGGCCGATGGCCACGGCACCGGCAGTCACCAGCACGAGGTAGAGCAGCGTGTTGGCAAGCGACTGGCGGAACACCGGGTCGCTCCAGAGTTCGGCATAGTTGGCCAGGCCGACCCAGTTCAGCGTGGCGGCGCCGAACTGCCAGTCGGTCAGCGACAGCACGGCGACGACGGCCACCGGCCCGAGCAGGAACACAAGCAGCAGCACCGTGGCCGGTGACAGCAGCAGCAGGGTATTGAGCGGATGCACGCGCATGGTCAGCCCCGTGCCTTCAGGCCGCTGCGTCCAGCTGCGTTGACAGCGGCTCGAACGCCAGACGCTGGCCGTCGGCGCCGAACACATGCAGCTGCGCCAGCGGCACCCAGGCCTGCAGTGGCTCCCCCACGCGCAGCCCGGCTTGCTGCGCCGGCAGGCAGAAGACCACCTGCTCCTGCGCCTGGGTGTGCGCCAGTTGCACGGTGACGATCAGCTCGGCACCGGTGTATTCCACGCCGCTGATGCGACCCTGCAGCGCCAGCCCCTTGTCACCATCCTGCAGGCCCAGCTGCGGCCGGAAGCCGACCTGGCAGGCTGCGCCCTCCTGGCCCGGCGGCACATGACCGATCTGTTGGCCCTGCACCCAGATGCCGGCGCCGCGAATTTCGGCCGGCAGCAGGTTGATGCGTGGTGCGCCAACGAAACGCGCCACCTCCACGTGCGCCGGCTGGCGGTAGATCTCGTCCGGCGTGCCGAGCTGCAGCACACGGCCTTCGCGCATGACGGCCACACGGTCGGACATGGACATGGCCTCGTGCTGGTCGTGCGTGACGTAGATGAAGGTGACGCCGAGCTGGTCGTGCAGTTGCCGGATCTCGGCGCGCAGGGCCTGGCGCAGGTTGGCGTCGAGGTTGGACAGTGGCTCGTCGAACAGGAACACCGCCGGGTGCCGCACCATGGCGCGCGCCAAGGCCACGCGCTGACGCTGGCCACCCGAGAGCTGCGCCGGCTTGCGCCCCCACAGCGCGTCAATGCCCAAGCTGTGCGCCACCTTGCGTGCGCTGGCCTCGGCCGCGGCGTGCTGGCGCCGTACCGCCGGCAGCAGCCAGCGCATGCCCGGCAGGCGCTGCCAGAAGTTCAGGCCGCGCATCAGCAGCGGCGTGCAGATGTTTTCGCCCACCGTCATGTGCGGGTAGAGGGCGTAACTCTGGAACACCATGGCGCAGTCGCGTTCGCCGGGCGACAGCGGCAACAGGTCGCGCTCGCCGAGGTGCAGGGTACCGGCGTCGGGCTGGTCCAGGCCGGCGATCAGGCGCAGCAGGGTGGACTTGCCGCAGCCCGAGGAGCCGAGCAGGGTGAGGAACTCGCCGTCGCGCACGGTGAGGTCCAGGCCCTTGAGCACGTGGGTGGCGCCGAACTGTTTGCTCAGGCCGTGGATGTGGATGTCAGGCATGGCAGTTCTCCGGAGAAGAGGTCAGGACGTTGGACAGCTGGCCAAGCAGCCAGGGAGTGAACGTGTCGTAGTGGTCGAAGCCCGTCACCTGGGGCAGCAGGTCGGCCGGCTGGCCGGCGTAGCCCGCGCGGTGGGCCGCGAAACGCACGCCGGCGGCTTCGGCGCAGCGCGCATCCATGGCCGAGTCACCAACGAACAGCACCTGCGCGGCCGGCACATCGAGCTGCTGCAGCACGCGCAGCAGCGGGTCGGCCGCCGGCTTGGGCCGCGCAGCATCACCCAGCCCGACCACGGCGTCGAAACCGATGTCGAGCCCGGTGCAGGCCAGCAGGGCCTCAATGGAAGGCCGGTCGCGGTTGCTGCACAGGCCAAGCAGCAGGCCCTGCGACTTGAGTTCCGCCAGCAGGGTCGGCACACCGGCGTAAGGCGTGGCCTGGGCCAGCCAGTGCTGCGCATAACGGGTGAAGTAGCTGGCCTCCAGGGCGCTGGCCTGCTCGGCCGCAGCCGCCTCGGCCTGCAATGCCAGCGCGTGTTGGAACATCGGCCCCAACCCCTCGCTGAGCGCCGGCCGCAACCGGTCCGCCGGCACCGTGCGCAGCCCGGCTTCGGCCAGCACCTCGTTGGCCGCTGCGGCCAGAGAAGGCAGGGTGTCGAGCAGCGTGCCATCGACATCGAAGACGACTGCTCGGATATGATCGTTTCTGTTCATATTGACCATGTTATGAACAGAATGTGTCATTTTGATGACTCAGCCTGAATCTATAGTGGCTGTACGCCCGGGCCTTGTCACGGCCTGATCTGACCGTCTGAACTGCCCCGCTGCCCATGCTCAAAGCCGCACGCCACAAGGAAATCGTCGCCCTCGTCCAGGGCGGCGGCATCGTCGAAGTCAATGCCCTGGCACAGCGTTTCCAGACCTCGCCCATCACCATCCGGCGCGACCTGATCGAGCTGCAGGAACGCGGCCTGCTGGAGCGCACGCGCGGCGGCGCTGTCTCCGGCGAGGTGATTGCCGAGGGCTGGGCGCGTTACGAGAGCATCAGCTACGCCGAGCGCGAGCGCGAGCAGTTCCGCGAGAAGCGCGCCATTGCGGAACTGGCGGCGCAACTGGTGTCGGACGGCGACTGCATCCTGGTCAACGGCGGCACCACCTCGCGCCACCTGGCCGAGGCGCTGCGCGGCCACCAGAACCTGCACGTTGTCACCAACGGCCTGACGGTGGCCATGGAGTTCGCACGCAGCCAGAACGCCGCGGTCTACCTGCTGCCGGGCATGGTGGACTTCAGGAAGATGACCTCGGTCAGCCGGCCGGCGCCGGGCAGCTTCGATGACATCACGGTGCGGGCCGCGTTCCTCGGCGTGCACGGCATCTCGCCGGCCGGCATCGGCATGCTGTCGCCGGAAGAAGCCGCGATGAACCGCGCCTTCATCGAGGCCGCTCAGACCGTCAACGTGCTCGTTGATTCCTCCAAGTTCAACTCGCAGGCGATCTTCCGCATCTGTGAAATGAACCGCGTCACCCGGGTCGTGACCGATACCGGCATTGCGCCCGCGACACGCCAGGCACTGGAAGCCCTGGGCATCGAGGTGTTGCTGGCCTCCCCGGAGGAAGTCGCCTAGTTTCGCGCCGGCGCGCGCCGCTGTGGCTGCGCTTTTGCATGCCATGGCCTACGATGCGGCCATGGCCCAGCCCATCATCCTGTTCGGTGCCTTCGACCGCCACAACTTCGGCGACCTGCTGTTGGCGCACATCGCGGCGGCGCTGCTGTCGGGGCAGGAACTGGTGTTCGCCGGCCTGGCCAACCGAGACCTGCGCGCCGACGGCGGCCAGGCGCTGGGCCATCATCTTGATGAGATCGTCCCCGGAGGCGAGCGCCGACTTCATGATGACCCGCATGAGCTGGCGGCCATGGGCCTGCAGCGACAGGCCGTGCGGGACTACCCCATGGCCTTCGTTATCGAAGTAGCGGTATGCATAGTATTGCTTGAAGGCCTTGGCCGGCTCGATGCCGTTGAGCAGGGCCCGCACAAAGGAGAAGTCCTCCAGGGTCACCCGGTCGGTCAGATCGGTGAGCACGGCGCCGAGCTTGCCCTTGGGTCGTCCGGGCCGGCGCTTTTCCACCGAAGTGATCCCTTCGCCCATGCCAGGTCGGCTGTACTCATCGAGCCAGGGATCTGTCTCGTCGGGTGCGGGGTTTGGCGTGGGCTCTGTGCTCATTGGCTGAAAACCTCGAAGGAAAGCGCCTCTGCGTGAGTGTCCATTTGACTAAAAGTGCTGCGTTTCTGACGCACACAAGTCCTTGTTTTTATTGGCGTTTCTCAGGAAATGACAAGGCTTTTGGTCGAAAAATCGCAAGACTTTTAGTCAAAACCGAGGCACTTTCTGACGGTGTGCCGGGTAATTATTTCGGTCCTTATCATAACTCCTGTTAGGACAACTTCAATTCAATATGTCTTGAACACCTTCGCGCCACGTCAGAGGGTGATGTAAGTTACATTCAGTGCGCATGCGGTGGGACGTCGAGGCCCACACCAAAACGACCGGTTCTGTCGTAGCCCGTTGATTTGTTTGAGGTTTTGATCAGGCCCTCAACCGCCGGCCTGCATCGTGATCACCATCCCTGGTGCCCAACAACGTGCGTGTCAGCAGTTCGAGGACTAAAACCGACTCGAAGCCGCTGTCGTGAGTCGCTGAGTCCTGAACACGAAGTGGCGAAAAATCAAGCAGTTAGCGCCGTGCTCAGAGAGGAGTTCTGAACTCGATTCTCACTGAGTTCTGAACTTTCCCGAAAACGTGTCACTGAGATTTGAATTTTTCGGAATGCCTGCAAGCTCCGTGAGACTTGGGCGTAGCTTCTGGAAGCGCGTGTGAACTCTCAACCTCAGTTCCCAAGAACGACAGTTCTCATGCGCGGTCTGCCCCAGTCTTGCGCGTCTGGAACTCATTGACTGATATGCAGGGTGGCCATTCAATTAGGCTCGACGACCTCACGGAATCCGGCGCACAGCGGTCATTGCGCATCGCATATCAAATGAAAAAAGGCATCGCAAGCGATGCCTTTGGATTGCATGCAGCAAATGCAACGCACTTAATCAGAGCTCAGCGACCAGCTCCGGCACAGCCGCGAAAAGGTCGGCTTCCAGGCCATAGTCGGCCACCGAGAAGATCGGGGCTTCGGGATCCTTGTTGATCGCCACGATCACCTTGGAGTCCTTCATGCCAGCCAGGTGCTGGATGGCGCCGGAGATACCGGCGGCGATGTACAGCTGCGGGGCGACAATCTTGCCGGTCTGGCCGACCTGCAGGTCGTTGGGCGCGTAGCCGGCGTCCACCGCGGCGCGGCTGGCACCGGTAGCTGCGCCCAGCTTGTCGGCCAGCGGTGTCATCACTTCGTTGAACTTCTCGCTGCTGCCCAGTGCGCGGCCACCGGAGACGATGATCTTGGCGGCGGTCAGCTCGGGACGGTCGCTCTTGGCGATCTCGCTGCCCACGTAGGCGCTCTTGCCATTGCCGCTGGCCGCCGCCACGGTTTCCACGGCGGCCGAGCCACCCTGGCCGGCGGCGTCAAAACCGGTGGTGCGCACGGTGATGACCTTGGTGGCGTCGCCGCTCTGCACGGTCGCCATCGCGTTGCCGGCATAGATCGGGCGCTCGAAGGTATCGGCGCTCACCACCTTGGTGATGTCGCTGATCTGGGCGACGTCGAGCTTTGCGGCCACGCGCGGGGCCACGTTCTTGCCACTGGCGGTGGCGGGGAAGAGGATGTGGCTGTAGCCTGAAGCGATGGCCAGCACCTGGGCGGCCACGTTTTCGGCCAGGCCGTGGGCGAAACCCTCGGCGTCGGCGTGGATTACCTTGGCCACACCGGCGATCTGGGCGGCGGCGGCCGCGGCAGCGCCGGCGTTGTGGCCAGCCACCAGCACATGCACCTCACCACCGCAGGCAGCGGCGGCGGTGACGGTGTTGAGCGTGGCGCCCTTGATGGAAGCGTTGTCGTGTTCGGCAATGACGAGAGCGGTCATGATGGGTTTCTTTCCTGTGGTGACGTCACCCCCGCGCAGGCGGGGGTCCAGGGTTTGGGGTGATGTATCCGTTCAGTCTCTGGCGCAGGATTCCCGCCTTCGCGGGAATGACGGCGGGGATCGCCGGCCATGACGATATGAGCGGCAGCCAGGACGAATGTCAGATCACCTTGGCTTCGTTCTTGAGCTTGTCGACCAGGGTGGCGACATCGGGCACCTTCACACCCGCGCCACGCTTGGCCGGCTCGGCCACTTTCAGGGTTTTCAGTCGCGGGGCCACGTCCACACCGAGGTCTTCGGGCTTGACAGTCTCCAGCGGCTTCTTCTTGGCCTTCATGATGTTGGGCAGCGTCACGTAGCGCGGCTCGTTCAGGCGCAGGTCGGTGGTGACCACCGCCGGCAGGCTCACTTCCAGCGTCTCCAGGCCACCGTCGACTTCGCGCGTGACCTTGGCTTTGTCCCCCGCCACTTCGACCTTGGAAGCGAAGGTGGCCTGCGGCAGATCAGCCAGGGCCGCGAGCATCTGGCCAGTCTGGTTGGCATCGTCGTCAATGGCCTGCTTGCCCAGGATCACCAGGCCGGGCTGTTCCTTGTACACCAGCGCCTTGAGCAGCTTGGCCACGGCCAGGGGCTGCAGCTCGACATCGGTCTCGACCAGGATGGCACGGTCGGCGCCGATGGCCATGGCCGTGCGCAGGGTTTCCTGGCACTGGGCCACGCCGCAGGAGACGGCGATCACCTCGGTCGCAGCGCCCTTCTCCTTCAGGCGAACCGCCTCTTCGACGGCAATCTCGTCGAACGGGTTCATGCTCATCTTGACGTTGGCAATGTCCACGCCCGTGCCGTCGCTCTTGACGCGCACCTTGACGTTGTAGTCGACCACACGTTTGACGGGGACGATGACTTTCATTTCATTACTCCTGTTAAATCTGCTGGTGGATACTGGATGTCAAACCCCATCGCACAGCCAGGTCTTGACGTATCAGCCGACGCCGACTCGACCAGTTCATCGTTGTTGGCGTGTATTGCGGCCACCGCACCGCGAATGCCAGTTGCCCTCGCATGCGCGCGTCATGCAAGCGGGCACTCGCTTGTGAGCCTCAAGAGATAGTGGGACAGGCAGTCTGCGGACGTATGCCATCAGCCAGGAAGCGGATGAATACCTCTGCCACCTGATCGCCAGTGAGTGTGCCGTCAGCGTGGTACCACTGGGAAATAGAACTGATCGCCCCCATGAACCAAAACACCGCGAGCCTTGCGTCACAAGGCGCAATGGAACCGTCCCGAACGCCCTCTTCTATGATGTTGCGAAGCTGGAGGTCAAACTTTCTCCGGCGTGCGGTAATCTTTTTACGATCCGCTGGCGTCATAGCGGAAAAGTCGTGCAGGATCGCGGGAGCTCCCATCTGATCTGTCAGGTGCGAGATGTAATTCCGCATGAACGCGGTGATCCGTCCGTACCCAGTGGACTCTGATGCGATCGCGTCTTTCAACACCTGATCACCAATTTTCATCGCCAGCTCATGGCACTCGTAAATGAGTTCCTGCTTGCTCTTGAAATAGTAGTAGAGGGCAGGCTTGGTAACGTTGAGTGCGTTTGCAATCTCGTCGAGCGAGACGTTTTGTGACCCCTGGCGCCCAAAGGCTTTAGACGCTTCAGCAATCACTGCCTGCCGCTTGAGCTCGTACTGCTCATCCGCACCACTGACGGCGTTGTTCCACCTCGCCCCTTTGGTGGCGCGCTTGGTCGCTGAACGCACCCGTGGCTTGGGCTCCGCTTCGATGGATTGGCTCATAAGGTTAGAGGTCGCGCTTTGCTAAGGGGAGACAGTTGTTAGTCGAACATGATATCCAATGACCTCGGGCAGCCGCCTTCGGCGGCTTGCCCAGACACTCACTCAGCCAAAATCTGGCGCGCAATAATCAGCTTCTGAATGTGGCTGGTACCTTCGTAAATCTTGGTAACGCGAACATCTCGGTAATAGCGCTCCACCGGGAAGTCCGAAACGTAGCCGTAGCCACCATGGACTTGAATCGCTGCAGAGCAGACCTTCTCAGCCATCTCACTGGCAAACAGCTTGGCGATCGAAGCCTCTTTGTCTGAGGGAAGCCCCGCATCTCGCCGGCGCGCGGCGTAGATCATGTACTGGCGAGCCACCTCAACCTGCATCGCCATGTCGGCCAGATCAAAGCTGACGGCTTGGAGTGCCGAGATCGGCTTACCGTAGGCTTCCCGATCTTTGGCGTAACGAATGGCAGCCTCGAGCGCAGCGCGCGCGACACCGATCGCCAGGGCGGCAATCGCGATGCGCCCGTCTGACAAGAGCGACAGGGCCTTTGCATATCCTCGCCCTTCTTCTCCCACCAGATTGCCGACTGGAACGCGCAGATTGTCCAGCTGAATCTGGGCAGTATGCGCGGTGTGCTGTCCGAGCTTGTTCTCGATACGGAGCACCTGATAGCCCGGATCCTTGGGATCAACAATGAACAGGCTGAATCGATTCCGAGACCCAGGCTCCCCCGTGGCCGCCACGACAAAGGCGAAACCCGCTTCGCTTCCATTCGAAATCCATTGCTTGCTACCGTTGATCACGTAGTATTCACCATCGCGCTTGGCGGAGGTTCGGATGGAGGCAGTGTCAGAACCAGCATGAGGTTCCGACAGAAGAAATGCACCGATGTTCTTAGCCGAAGCCAACCCGGGCAGGTGCTGAGCCTTCTGCTCCTCTGTGCCGAAATTGCATAAGACATGCGCTGATGAGTTGTGCACGTGCATCATGGTGGCAAAGCCGCCATCGGCGACAGCGAACTCCTCAATGGCCAAGCAATACTCCACGAAAGAAAGTCCCGCACCTCCATGTGTTTGAGGGGCCAGCATGCCCATGAACCCCAATTCGGCCACGGACTGAATTTCCGCATGAGGCCACTTGCCGCTTTGGTCGCGTTGCGCCGCTGTGACGGCGACGACCTCCTCCGCTACGCGGCGGGCCGACTCCCGAATCATGACCTCTTGTTCGCTGAGGAAAGCGTTGGAAACACTGCTCATCTGATGTCCTTGGGGTTAACTTTTTTGTGTCAAAAAACGCAGCTCAACCGAGCCAGCGCTTGCGGCGCCGGTAGTGCTTCATGTCCCGGAAGCTCTTGCGCTCTCCTTCCACTGTCAAGCCGAGGTAGAACTCGCGAACGTCCTCATTGCTCTTGAGTTGGCTAGAAGGCCCCTCCAGCACGATGCGACCGCTCTCCATCACATAGCCGTAATCTGCGAGTTCAAGCGCGACGCGGGTGTTCTGCTCGACGATCAGCAAAGTCAGTCCGCTGGCTTTCAAGTCGGAAAGAAGGCCGTACACCTCCTCCACCATAAGGGGAGCCAATCCGAGCGATGGCTCATCGATCATCACCAACTTGGGTTGGGACATCAATGCGCGACCAATCACCAGCATCTGCTGTTCGCCTCCCGACAAATAACCTGCGGTTCGGTCGCGCAGGGCGGCCAAGCGCTTGATGCGGGAATAGACCTCGTCGAGCCTTTCCTTGGCCTCTCGCCCGCTTCCCAAGTGCCCACCGACCACCAGGTTCTGTTCGACCGTCATGTGACGCAGGACCTTGCGCCCCTCCATCACGTGCACGAGACCCTGTCTCACCACATCCACCGGGTTCGCCCCGGTGATGTTGGTCCCGTCGAGCGTGATCGATCCTGCGGTGACCCGACCATCTTCGGTACGAATGAGGTTTGAAATGGCTTTGAGCGTCGTGCTCTTACCCGCGCCGTTGGCACCGAGCAGGGTAACGCACTGGCCCTTTGGTACACACGCTGTTATGCCCTTTACAGCCAAAATCACTTCGCTGTAAAGAACCTCAACGTTATTTAGTTCAAGCACAGGCAACTCCAATATTCGTCACTCCAGGCCCGTCGCGGCGGGCCTGGATATGCAGTCAATTACCACTTGTTCACGTTCGGAACGGGAGCGCTTTGTTCGACCAGCTTGTACATCCCTTTTTCAATCGTTCCGATGTTCACCGCCAAACCAGAAGTCGGGAACGGAGCATCGTTGCTGAACTTGATGTTGGGCAGAACACCAAATGTCAGCTCGCTTGGGAAAGCGTTGGTCTGCAAAGCAGTGCGAACATCCGCGCCCGTCACGCCGGCAGGACCCTTAATCTTGACCACCTGTTCCACCGCGCGGACCGTGAGTAGGGAAGTGGCCAACCCCATCATGCAGGGCGATGTGAAGTTGGCTTGCGTCTTGTACTGGGTGCGCAGCTTCTCGAAAAAGGCTCGCGCAGCTGTAGGATCGTCCGTCGGGATGGCCATGCCATAAACCTCGTAACTTCCCTCCATCCGGTTGAGGTCGCCCAAGGCCTTGCCCGACGAGAGCAACCCGTTGTGTGCACTGACCACAATAGGTAGGTTGCCCTTACCAAGGCTTTGCAAGGCACGACGGGTAGCCACCACCGATGCCGTATTGTTGAAGACTTGAATCACCGTCGCCCCTTTGCGAAGCAGTCGATGCACTTGCTGCGTAAGGTCCGTCGGCTGTGCCTCGGTGTAGATCGTCTCCACCACTTCCAGGATCTGGGGGTTGTCCTTGGCAAATCGCTCCACACCCTTGTGAATGTCCACATACGCGGGAGAAACTTCCGAAGAAATCACCCCGACCTTCAGCGGTCCACCCCCCATCTTCTTCTGATACCAAGCGTAAAAGCCGGCCGCTTCATGCGGGTAAGTCGCCCGTGCATTGAACACCCAGCTGCCATCCTTCCAAGCAAAGCCATAGCCAGCCGTGCCGAGCAGCAGGGGTACCTTGTCGTTGGGCAATCTCTGCTGCAGCGCATTGCTGTCTGGCCCGCCGAGGCCCCAGACGGCAATCGGGTTGAGCTCCGCCTTGATGCCTGGCCAGAGGGAAGCGACTTGGGCCACGTCGTAGCGTGCGTCATGCTCCTTGACTTTTAGGGTAACGCCGAGCGATTTGCCTACCTCTTCATTCCACCAGTCAAGCACCCCGCGGCGGCAGCCCGTGATGTCCTTCATCACGTCAGCGAAGGGCCCGGTGAAGTCAGCGATCCCAGCAATGTTGTATGTCGTCTGAGCGTAGACGGTGCTTCCACTGCCCAGTACGGCCAAGAGAGCAGCCGAGCCCAAAGCATGGCGGACTCTGACCGAAGCCCATATCTTCTGTTTAATCATTTGCTTGTCTCCTTTGTGATTACGCTGTTTAACCAAAATCAACCACCCACCAGCGTGAAAATGGGGATCGGGATAATGTTTATGTTCAATAGGGATAGGGCCACATTCGATAGGACTGCTTCGCAATATTCCAACGATGCATCAGGCCGCGAGGCTCAAAAATCAGAAAGCCAGCGATGATGCCACCGAGAAAAATATTCATAGCAGCAAACACCAAGTCTCCGCCTAGAAATGGAATGCGCTCGACCAGTGCAGGCCCCATGCTCGTGATGGACTCCTGAGCCATACGAATAACGAAAACACCAATCAGTGCGCCAGTAATCGAGCCCATGCCACCCACGATGATCATGGCAATAAACCAGATTGAATGAATCAGCGTGAACTGGTCAATCGCCACAAAGCGAATGTAGTATGCCCACAGCCCTCCACCAATACCGGCATAAAAAGCACCAACCAAAAATGCCAGGGCTTTCGTCCTCACCACGTCGATGCCCATCATCCCTGAAGCCACATCATCATCACGAACGGCGGCGAAGATTCGTCCGTGTCGGCTACGCGCAATGCCGTATCCTCCAGCGATCATGATCATTGCGACCACGAGACACAGGTAATACATGCTTATATCCGTCTCAAACCTGAATCCAAACAGCTCAGCAGGCTCCAGGGTGATGCCGTTTGAGCCACCCAGCCACTTTTGTGGAAGATTGAGCACAAAGAAGTGAAACAGGATCTGCGCAGCAATCGTGGTAAGCGCGAGGTAGAACCCCTTTATCCGGACGGCAGCAAGACCGAAAATGAGGCCAAAAAGCGCTGCGAACACCCCACCCGCGGGCAGGGCCAGCCAGAATGGAAGGTGCAGTTTGCTGGCAAGCACAGCCGTCGAATAAGCACCGACCCCCATGAAGGCGGCCTGGCCTATATTGACCTGGCCAGCCAAACCAGTATTGATTTGCAGACCAAGAACCACCACTGCAGTGATCAGCATCGACGTCATCACTGCCACCGATCGAACCTCGGCGACCATCGGCAGGGCAAACAGAGCCACAACAAATATCAACAGCGCAAATGCTTGATTTCGCGTGCGGATAAGCGATTGATCCTGACGATAGGAGGTTGCGAAAATACCTGCGGGATCCATGATCAAACCCTTTCAATGGTTTTCCAACCGAACATACCGGTTGGACGAATCAAGAGCATCAGCAACATGATGATGAATGGAAATACAGAGCCAATTGCACCGCCAACCAGAGGATCAAGATAGGCCGATGCTAAACCTTGAATCACGCCCACCAGCACACCGGCGAGCAACAATCCTGCGAGCGATTCCAAGCCAGCGAGCAATGCCACAGGAAGCGCTGCCAATCCGATGTCGGAGCTCAGCATGTTGATAGAGCGGCCACTCAGGTGAACCATGGCACCCAGGGTGGAAAGCACAGAGCCGAGAATCCAGGCAAAGGCAATGGATCGCTGCACGGAGATACCCATTGACATCGCCACCTGATGGTCTTCGGCCACGGCGGTCATCGTCAAACCCGTACGCGTTTTGTTGAAAAACCACGAAAGCCCAAAACCAATGGCAATCGTGAGCAACCCACCATAGAACATCGAGCGAGAGATCAGGATGTCACCAAAGATCAGCGGATCAATTGGAAAAACCATCGGAAAGGCGCGGACTTGTGGACCAAACAGGACCAAGACCACACCCCGAATTAGGATCAGAAGCCCGATGGTCACCATCACCATGGAAAAAACGGATTCACCGACAAGTCGCGCAAAGAAAATCCGCTCGATCATCAAGCCGAAGATGGCTGCGCTCACGAATGCCACTGGCAGGCCGATCCACAACGGCATTCCCATTTGAATCACTGTCCACCAGACCATGTACCCGCCGAAGACGACCAACTCCCCCTGCGCGAAGTTGAACACCTTTGATGCCCGATAGATCACCACAAAACCCATGGCAATCAGTGCATACAAGAGGCCCGTCAACGCGCCATTGATGAGGTAATTCAGGAAATCAATCATTGCCTTCTCCCATTTGAAATACCGGCCTTGGTCGTCTGGTCGGCAGCCGCTACGTCGCGAATGAGTACCTGCGCGGTGAACTGGCTGCGACGTCCATCCTGATAGGTCACCGGTATGTCCACAGTCACTTCAGACGCCCCGTTGTAAAGACCTTGAATCAGCGCCGCATACCTATCTTCCAGAAACTCTCGACGCAGCTTTCTCGATCGGGTCAACTCGCCCTCATCCGGGTCAAGCTCCTTCGGAAAGTTGGCGAAACGCCGGACTCGCGCGTGGGCGGGCAGGAACTGGTTTACCCGGGAGATTTCCCGGCTAAGGAGGTCGGCCACCTCTGGGCGCTGCGAGAGATCCGTGAAGGTCGAGAAGCCAATGCGCTTTTCTTCTGCCCAGCGAGACAGCACACCCATGTCGATGTTGATTAGTGCTGCAACAAAGTCGCGCCTTTCATCTCCGACGGTCATGATGTCTTTGATGAACGGGCTGAAGCGAAGGCGGGTTTCAACAAACTGCGGCGGGAACGTCTGGCCATCGGCAAGACGCTTCAGATCGGACACACGCTCCAAAAACACAAGTTCGCCTCGGTCCGTCTTGGTAACCGCATCTCCGGTTTGGTACCACCCGTCTTTGACCTTGGCCTCGAAAGAGCCTTCGCGTCGGTAGTAGCCCAGAAACGAACTCCCTCCCCTGACGCACAACTCCCCATCTGCTGTCAGCATCCACTCCAGAGGAGTTCCTGCCTCGGGGTGCGTCTGCATCCAGTGACCAACGGTTTCTAGGTCAAAACGGTCTCCCTGGTGGCTCGTCAACAGCCCGACCTCTGTCGAGCCATAGATGTTTCTCAAGGGAACGCCCATTGCATGGAACATGCGGAACACATCTGGTGCCATGGTGGCTCCTCCGCAGATGGCCACCTGCAATCGTGTCAGGCCAAGTTGGTCTCTCAACGGCCTAAGGACCAGCGCATTGGCGAGGGGCAGCAAGGCCCGACTCCACCACGACACGTGCTTGCCGTCCATACGCGCGACGTGCACAGCATGTCCAACCTTCAAACCCCACTCGTAAATTGCTCGCCGCACAGCGCCCGCGTCGAGCATGTGTGCCTGCACGGAAGACGCCATGCTTTCCCATTGGCGCGGGGCAAACGTCATGGCCTCGACCGCCAGCTCTCGAATGTTTTCAAGAACCTGCTCAGGGCCCTCAGGAAAGTTGACCACCATGGGCAGGCCGATTCCCAGGGCCAGACCCATGAATTGCTCCGTTGCCCATGCTGGGGCGATGTAGCTCAGGTACTGGGTGCCTGGCCTGGCCTTCGTGGCATTGATCAGACGTTGGGCGTTGTCAACCAAGCTACGATGTGAAAGGATCACCCCCTTGGGTTTGCCCGTGGTGCCTGATGTGTACGAAAGCACCGCGATGTCGTCAGGACGGCCCTGATCAACGAGACGGTCGTACATCAGCTCATCCTTTTCGCCAAGGGACCGCCCCTCGCTCTGCAACTGATGAAACTTGCGCAAGATGGGGTCTCGGTACGACCACATGCCCGTGTCGTCCCAGTACACGATGTGCCGCAGGTTGGGAGTGGCCGTCTTCACCGCCAACCCTTTGTCCACCTGTTCCTGATCCTGAGCAAAGAGACAGACGGCCTCACTGTCATCCAGCAGGTACTGCACTTCGTCTGCCGTGAGGTCCGGATACAGTGAGATTACCTTGCACCCGACTGCTTGTGCCGCGTATTCGGCCCAGTAATGCTGAGGCTCGTTCTCACCAATGATTGCGACCGTCTCTCCGCGTTGAATACCCAGTTGGTGAAGACCCAAGGCCAAGTCCATGACATTGCGCTGGACCTGTGAGAAGTCGTACTCGCGCCAGATACCACGCGTCTTGTGCCGCTGCGAAAGTCGCTGCGGTGAGCGTCTGGCGTGGTCACGCAGCAGTTGCGGCAGTGTTGCCATGCGAATGTTCATGCCACCCCCTCACCCAGATATGCCTTCAATACGGCAGGATCGGCCTGGATTTCCTTGGGTGTTCCCTCGGCAATCTTTCGGCCAAAGTCCAGCACAGCCACGCGATCCGCAAGGTCCATGACAACCCCCATATCGTGCTCGACCAGCACGATCGGGATGCGTTTGGCTTCTCTCACATCCAGAATGAACCTAGCCAGATCTTCCTTCTCCTCGGTATTCATTCCGGCCATTGGCTCGTCCATGAGAAGGATCTTGGGATCTTGAGCGAGAGCGCGCCCGAGGTCGACGCGCTTGCGAAGTCCATAACCCAGGCTGCCCACTGGGGAGTGCCGGATCGACTCGATTTCCAGGAACTCGATGATTTCCTCCACCGCTTCCCTGTGAGCCACCTCTTCGCGTACAGCGGGTCCGAAATGGCAAAAGGACTGGATCAGGTTGGTGCGCATATGCAAGTGGCGCCCCACCATCAGGTTCTCAATGACCGTCATGCCCGAGAAGATGTGGGTACCTTGAAACGTGCGGGCCAATCCGCGGGCCGCCACTTCGTGTGTGCCCATGCCTCTGATCGAGTGCTCGCCAAGACGGATTTCGCCTGCCTTGGGACGATAGAAGCCACTTAGGCAATTCATCAGCGACGACTTCCCTGCTCCGTTAGGACCGATCACGGCCAACAACTCGTCGTCGCGTACATCAATGGAGACATCGTTCAGGGCCACGATTCCCCCAAACTTCAAAAGCAGATGGCTTGCGGAAAGCACGATCTGAGCGTGCTTACCCTTTGGCAGATCACTCATTCTTTCCTCCGCGATCCATCAGTCGTCTTACTTGCATGGAAACCTCTTTTCATTCAGTCCCAGAATAGGTTCAGCTCTTTTTTGTGAGATGCTGACCGTCAGCGGGTCCCCGCGTCCAGGCTGATGGTGGTGGCGTTGAAGTAGGCGTTTTCGACGATGTGTTGAACCAGTGAGGCAAACTCCTGCGGTCGCCCCATCCGGTGGGGGAAGAGGATCGAGTTATCGATCAGCCCCTGAGAGACCTTGGGCGGCATGCCGGCGGACATGCCCGTCTCGAACAGGCCGGGCGCAATAGCGACGACACGAATCCCGTGCTGTGCCAAGTCACGGGATACTGGGAGCGTCATTCCCATCACCCCAGCCTTCGTTGCGCTGTAGGCTGCCTGACCCATCTGTCCCTGCCAAGCGGCTCCAGAAGAGGTGTTCACGATCACACCTCGCTCGCCGTCCTCGCTGGCGGTATTTCGCGACATCGCAAGGCTCGCGTGGCGGATGACGTTAAACGTGCCCGTGAGGTTGACGGCAATCACCTGGTTCCAGAGAGAAAGGGGAAACAGTTCGCCTTTGCTCAAGGTTTTGCACGGCCCAAGAATGCCAGCACAGTTCACGGCCACCTGCAAAGAGCCAAAGGCCTGCACCGCAAAGTCGACGGCAGCTTTCACCTCAGCATCGTTGGACACGTCGACCCGTTGAATGCGAACGCTTGACCCTAGGGGCAGTACGTTGTTGACCAAGCGCTCTTCATCAACGTCCACTGCCATCACCTTGGCGCCCGCCGCTACCAGCGCCTGGCAGGTGGCCAGGCCCAGGCCCGATCCTGCTCCAGTGACGAGTGCCACTACGTTTTGAATGTCCATGTTGTCTCCTTGTTCGTACTTGGTTCTGTGATTCAGCGGCCAAGAATCGTTATGCATGCCACGGCTTCTTCAATCCCTTCCAGGCCCCCGCCGTTCTCGGCGAGCGCAAGCCGGGCACTTTCCACCTGGCGCTTCCCTGCCTCCCCTCGTAGTTGAGTGACCAGCTCATGGATCTGTGCAAGCCCGGTCGCACCTACAGGGTGGCCCTTGGACTCCAGACCACCTGATGGGTTGATAGGGATCCGCCCTCCGATGCTTGTCTCACCGCGCTCCGCGATGACACCGCCCATGCCGAACTCGCAGAAGCCAAGGTTCTCGGACTGGATGATTTCGCCCATGGCGGTAGCGTCATGGACTTCGGCCACCGATATGTCTGCGGCTCCCACACCGGCCAATTCGTAGGCCTTGGTGGCCGCCAACGCTGTGCAGTGGGAGCGGTAGTCGGACTCATCGCGATCTGATCCGCTTTGCACCACCGAAGCGAGTACACGGATCGCTCGGCTTGCGTCCAAGTTGAGGCGTTTAATGGCCTTGCCGGTGCACAAAATTGCGGCCGCGGCACCATCTGAGATTGGTGAACACATTGGCAAAGTCAGCGGATAGGTGATGGGTGGCGCCGCTAGGATCTCGTCGATGGTGTATGCCACACGGTACTGGGAGAGCGGGTTATGAACCGAATGGGTGTGGTTCTTGGCCGCCACAGCCGCGAGCTGCCGCTGGGTCGTACCGAATGTCCGCATGTGCGAACGCGCGAATGCGGCATATACGTCCATGAAGACGCTGTACGGCTTGGGCGAGGTCGATCCTTCGGGTACGGACACCTCCCTGCCCAGCTTCATCAGGGAATCTCGAATCTCTTGTGCACGGGAGATATCCCAAGCACTGTCAAACACGGAGAACATCCGCGCCTTGTCGGTAGAGAACATCTTCTCGGTTCCAACCGCGAGAGCGACGTCGCCCGCTCCGGACTTCAAGTGACTGCACGCCAGCGCAAACGCAGATGATCCACTCGCGCAGGCGTTCTCAATGTTCACCACCGGAACCCGGCCAATGCCCATGGCGCGCAAGGCAATCTGCCCGCGAATCATGTGCTGCCCTTCCATGTGTCCTTGAGAAGTGTTGCCAAAGAAGGCCGCTTCCAACTGCTCCTTCTGCATGGCGGCATCTGCAAGGGCTGCCTCCACTGCCTGCCTAGTAAGGGCTTTCATGTCAAGGTCGAGGTGTCGGCCAAACGGCGTCATGCCAACCCCAATCACGTAGATGTCATTCATGCTCAGTTTCCTTATGGCTCTTGAATACTGGCGGAATAGCTTAACTTTACCCGCCGTGCAATGGTTTTACTTTAAAGTAAAAAACAAAAAAAGAGAGAGGGGTAAACCCTCATTGGGGCGATCTCAAAAGGTCCGGATCGACCAGAGGCAGGAAGCGCAAGCCCCGCGCCGTCTCTACATCACCCTCGTCGGTCACGCGATACAGACCTCGACTGGCGTTATGGGGATGCTTCGCTGCCTCTCCCAAGGTGAGGACTGGTGCGAAGCAGGCATCAGTGCCTTCCAGCTCTCCAGTCCAATAGCTGCTTGACCTCGACGCAAATGCCTCAGCCATTCGGGCTTTCAGTGCGGGCCAAGCGGCCCTGTTCATCTGCTGAGAGGGATCCACGTCCGACAGCCCCATCTTTTCCAGAAGAAGCGCATAGAACTGCGGCTCAATAGCGCCAACCGTGATGTACCGACCGTCTGCACACCGATAGCGGTCATAGAACGGTGAGTCGTGAAAGACGCTGGCCACGGTCCCCTCTAGAGCACCACCCTTGCGGAGAAGCTGAACCAAGGGCGCCAGGAGGGCCAGCACATCCACGATCGCTCCATCGACTACACAACCCTTTCCTTCGCCACTTCTCGCGGCGAACATCCCGGCGACGATTCCCATCGTCAGACCCAAGGCCCCCGCCGCGTCTCCCAAGACCGTGGGTGGCAGAATTGGAGGATGACCCGGCGTTTCGGTCAGTGACATCAGTCCGGTTAGGGCCACGTAGTTCATGTCGTGGCCTGCGGCGTGGGCCAGCGGACCATCCTGCCCCCATCCCGTCATGCGGCCGTAGACGAGGCGGGGGTTCACCTTGGCGCAGTCTTGAGGCCCCAGACCCAGCCGCTCCATCACCCCTGGACGATTCCCTTCAATCAAGGCATCGCTTTGGGCAATCAAGTCGATTGCAGCCACTTTGTCGTGTGGCGTCTTCAAGTTCAGAGTGACACGATGTTTGCCGCGGTTAATCAAGCTATCGGTAGGCGGGGTCATTTCTGCTGGCAGAGCCCCTCGACCTGGGCGTGCGACCAGGGTCACGCTCGCGCCGAGCTGTACCAGATGAAAGCCCGCCAATGGGCCGGGTCCGATTCCTTCGAACTCCACTACCTTGACTCCTGCCAACGGTAGCTGACTGCTTTGACTAGATGACTTCATGGGGACTCCTCTTTTTTTACTCTAAAGTAAAGCCGCTTTATTATGGGTAAGGGAAATCACCAAGTTACTTACTCGATAGTCAAATGAAAGAATGTGAGGTCCCTAAGCACGCCGAGAATGGAGAAGACATGTCAGAGTCAGTGGTGGTTACCGAAGTCCGGAATCGATCTCTTTGGATCCGCCTGAATCGCCCAGATGCAATGAACTCGCTCACCCCAGAAGTGCTCCAAGCCATCGACAGGGGGCTGGACCAGGCACTGGAGAGCAACGACGTCATGACCGTTGTTCTTACTGGTACCGGCCGCGCCTTCTGCGCTGGGGCGGACCTTAAGTACGTGCGAGGTCAACTGGGCGAGAACGGCACGAGCGCCTTCCTCGCGGGTGTCTTGCGCACGATGAACCGCCTGGACCGATTCCCCAAGCCGGTCATTGCCTCGCTAAACGGCATTACCCTCGCGGGAGGGCTGGAGTTGGTGCTGTGCTGCGATCTGGTTATCGCTGCCAAGAGCGCAAAGATCGGCGATGCACACGCCAACTACGGCCTGCTTCCTGGAGGTGGCGGCTCGGTGCGTCTCCCCCGTGTGATTGGCCCGACCCGCGCCAAGTACCTTCTCTACACCGGTGAGTTCGTTTCAGCCGAGGAGATGCGAGAAGCCGGGTTGGTGAATCAGGTCGTGGACGACTCGCAGCTCGACGCAGCGACCCAGAAGGTGGCCGACACCATTGCCACCAAGAGCCCTTTGGGCCTTCAGCGCATGAAGGCTCTGGTTGACGACGGGCTCGATCAATCAGAGGACACGGCACTTCGCTTGGAACTGCTGGCGTCAGAAGTTCATGCTTTCAGCGCCGACCTTCAAGAGGGGCTGGATGCCTTCCAGGGAAAACGCGCGCCGCGTTTCACCGGCAAGTGAACCAAGGTTCCGAACCATGACCACGCCCCCATGCTCCAACCGATTCGCAGCACTTCAGCGCATTCAGACCCAGGCTTACCGGAAGGCCCCAGCAATACGAGACATCTATGAGCGGGCGAATATGGCGCCGGCCGACTTATGCGGCGCCAGTGATCTTGCCCGCCTGCCCGTCACGACCAAAGACCAACTACTCGCCCTCCAACGAGCACATCCCCCTTTTGGCGGGTTCCTGGCCGCGGACACTCACGACATTCGACGCATCTTTGTGTCTCCAGGGCCGATCTATGAACCAGAGCTTTCAAGCGATGTCACCGGGCGTGGATTCGCGCAAGTTTTTAACCAAGCAGGCATCGGCCCCGGCGATCGCGTGCTGAATACCTGGTCTTACCACCTTGTGCCCGCAGGTCTTTTGCTTGACCAAGGAATCGCATCTACCGGGGCCACGATCATCCCGTGTGGTCCGGGCGGCGCTGAACAGCAAGCCCAACTGATTCTGGAGTTGGACATCACGTGTATTTGCGCGTCCACCAGCTTCTTCATTACCTTGATCGAGACCTTGGAACGCATGGGGTACCAGTTGCCTCGTGACTGGCGCGTCAAAAATGCCATGCTCGGTGGAGAGATGGGCAACTGGATGCATAAGCGACGCGATCTTGAGCAGCGCTATGCCATCAACACGTTCTCCGCCTATGCGACCGGAGACTTTGGACTCATCGGTTACGAACAAGATGGACTTGAGGGCTACCGCATTCACCCTGAACGCCTGGTCCAGGTGTGCGACCCGGTATCGGGCGAGCCCTTGCCAGTCGGCAGCACAGGTGAGATCGTGGTCACGACACTGGAAAGCGGGTGGCCATTGGTTCGATTCGGCACAGGCGACGTCGCTCAGGCGTTGAGCCAGACAGAAGACGGCCTCGTTGATCGCATTGGTCTTCTGCAAGGCCGCGTCGGCCAGGGTGTAAAAGTGCGCGAGGTTTTTGTCTATCCGCGCAACATCGAAGAATTGCTGAGTCGAGTGCCGGAGATCAATCGTGCGCAGCTTGTCGTAGAGACCCTGGGCCACAGAGAGACCATGACATTGCGTGCAGAACTCAAGCCAAAAGGCACACCAGCCAACGTGGAAGCTCACCTAGCTGATGCATTCAAACAAGTAACTCGGCTCAAGCTAGACAACATCGAATGGCTCGAGGTGGGCCAACTCGCTGAAGGAGATCCAACGCTTGTCGATCGGAAGCACGCACAAGCTTGAAGCACCACAGGACCCGGATGTACAAGTTGGAGTTGGAGTTGACCCACTTCCGTGGACGGGTACTGGTTTTGCGGGGGAACGTCAGTCAGTCAGTCACTGAAGCCCGAAGGGCTCTTCTCGGTTAGGATCCGTCTTGTTCCCGGCTTGTTTTAAGTGCTGTACTAGGCAATTGCCGCCCAGCCACTGCTTCTGACAATGCCGGGAATTTTTCGGGTCAATGTGGCCCAGCAAGGCTCTCGAGTACTCCATCGCTGGGTCGGAGTGCTCGTATACCGCGTATGTCGATCGCGTGGGGTCACGCTCTTGCCACCGGCACATCCTCCAGCCGCGTCGTGTACTGCGGCGTGCGCCTCTCCTGCTTCATGCCCCATGCTCGCTGAGGTGCCGTCTGCCCGGTAGAGCCGACATGCAAGGTGCCCTTGCCGTAACGCTGGTTGATGACATCCATCGCCACCATCAGTCTTGACCGGTCCCGTGCTGTCTCGGGCTCCTGTTCGGGCTCAAGGTCCAGTTCCTGCTGCTGGACCCTGGCCGGCTGAAGATCCACCAAGATGACCCCCGCCTTGATGAAACGGTAGCCCGGCAGGTACATGCTGCGCATGGCATCGGCTGCGGCGCCTGCGAGCAGCCTGCTGTCATCCGTTGGCCTGCGCAGCGGTACGACAACACTTCGGGAGAGTTGAGGCCCTTGCCGATGCGGTGAGGTGTGGATGAACACCAGCAGCTCCCTGGCCACGCTGTTCTGCTTCCTCAGCTTCTCCCCTGCCCGGCTGGCGAATTCGCTGACGGCTTCGATCAGCGGTTCCAGCTCGGTGACAGGTTGTCCGAAGGACCGGGTGCATGCAATCTGCTGTTTGGACTCTGGAGCATCGTCCAGATCCACACAGGGCTGACCCTGCAGTTCCCGCACCGTCTTCTCCAGCGTCACGTTCCAGCCACGGCGGACGGTGACCGGGTCCATGCGCACCAAGTCCAGCACAGTCTGGATGCCGTGTTCCTTGAGCTGTTTGCTGATTCGCCTGCCCACCCCCCAGACCTCGCCCACATCCGTGGCCTGTAGGACATCATCCAGGTCCTGTGGAGGCAACGCGGCCAGGTTGCACACCTGAGCCAGTTCCGCCGGATAGCTGCCCGGCTTGCGCTCTGCGGTCTTGGCGACGTGATTCGCCAGCTTGGCCAGGGTCTTCGTCTGTGCGATGCCGATGCAGGTGGGTATACCGATCCACTGAAGGATCCGGTCCCTAACCTTGTGTGCACGTGCGACCAGATCTCCACGCACACCATGCAGGCCGATGAAGCTCTCGTCGATGCTGTAGATTTCCTGGGTGGGGCCCAGTCCTGCAGCCAGGCTCATCATCCGGTCGCTCATGTCCCCGTACAGGGTGAAGTTGGCCGACAGGGCCACCAGACCGGCTTGCTGCTCCAGATGGCGAATCTGGAACCACGGTGCTCCCATGCGAATACCCAGGTCTTTGGCCTCGTTCGAGCGGGCGATGGCGCAGCCGTCGTTATTGGACAGCACGATCACCGGCCGACCGTTCAGGCTAGGACGGAAGACCCGTTCGCAGGAGACATAGAAATTGTTGCCATCGACCAGCGCATACATGGCCGCACCCTCATTCCGCTGTTGGCTGGCCTTCAGGTGATGAAGCGCTTGATGCAGGAGGTGACCACGCCCCAGACCTCGATGGTCTGACCATCTTTGGGGATGATGTCCGGGAAGGTCGGATTGGCGGCCTTGAGGCGAACCCGCCCGGCCCTATGGTGCAGGTACTTGACGGTGTATTCGCCATCGACGACGGCCACCACCACATGGCCATGGCGTGGCTTGATCGCCCTGTCGATCACCAGCATGTCACCGTCACCAATGCCAGCGTCCTGCATCGACGTGCCTGAGACCCGCATCAGGAAGGTGGCCTGGGGGTGAGACACAAGGGTAATCCCCCCGAAAAACCACGGGGCTGAGAAGTAGAAATTTCTCGAAGAGAATTTCTACATGAAGAAGTCCAAGTTTTCCGACAGCCAGATCATGGATGCGCTGAGGCGCGTTGAAGCTGGCCTACCCGTTCCAGACCTTTGCCGTGAAGTCGGCATCAGTACCGCGACCTTTTACAAGTGGCGCGCCAAGTACGGCGGCATGGACACCTCGATGATGGCCCGCATGAAGGAGCTCGAAGAGGAGAACCGGCGCCTCAAAAAGATGTACATCGAGGAAAAGCTCAAGGCCGAGATTGCCGCCGAGTACCTCGCAAAAAAGTAAGTCGGCCGTCTCGCCGCCGCGAGATGGCCAAAGTAGTGGTGGCCCAGCGCAGGATCAGCATTCGTCTGGCCTGCCAAGTGTTCACGGTCAGCGAGAGCTGCTACCGGTACGAGGCCAAGCTCAATGCCGACAATGCCCGGATTGCCGATTGGCTGCTGCGCCTGACGGACAACAACCGCAGCTGGGGCTTCGGGCTGTGTTACCTGTACCTGCGCAACGTCAAAGGCTTCCAATGGAACCACAAGCGTATCTACAGGATCTACCGGGAGCTGGAGCTGAACCTGCGCATCAAACCCCGCAAGCGGCTGGTGCGTGACAAGCCCGAGCCACTGAGCGTGCCGCAGGCCATCAACGAAGTCTGGTCCATGGACTTCATGCACGATCAGCTTGAAGACGGCAGAAGTTTCAGGTTGTTCAATGTCATTGATGACTTCAACCGTGAAGCGTTGGGCATCGAGATTGACTTCTCGCTGCCTGCAGAGCGTGTGATCCGAGCCCTGCGCCAGATCATTGCCTGGCGTGGCAAGCCACAGGTCATCAGGTGTGACAACGGCCCCGAGTACATCAGTGCAACGATCCAGCGCTGGGCGCATGACTGGGGCGTCAAGCTCGAATACATCCAGCCGGGCAAGCCCCAGCAAAACGCCTATGTGGAACGGTTTAACCGGACTGTGCGCTATGAATGGCTGTCACAGCACTACTGGACCGATCTGCAGGAGGTTCAGATGTTCGCAACCCAGTGGATGTGGAAATACAATCACGACCGCCCGAATATGGCCTTGGGCGGCATCACCCCCAAGCAGCGACTGGCCATGGCTGCATAACCGTTCTACTTCTCGCTTCAGTGCAAAACGGGGGGATTACCATCAAGGAACGTAGATCGCAAGTTGAGATCGAAAGAGATCGACTTGAAAAGTCGGTTGGACTCTGGTTTCAACGCATGGGTGGTTGTGGATCAATTCATTGCCGAGATTGCCAGCACAGCGAGAAGGTAACTTCGTTTATTCACGGAATCGACAGTAGTCATTCTGGATTTCAGTGCCAATCTTGCGGAAAAATCACCTCACTTACCGGGGGAGGTCGGGGCAAAGCGAATCAATATAAAGAGAGCTTGATATGCGACTGCGGCGGTAAATTTGAGCGAGAGAAAATGATTTTCTGCCCACAATGCAAATCAAAGAATTTGTCATATCACATGGAATTCATTACCTAGATCCATGTATCAATTCATGCCTAGAAACGCAAAAAAGCCCAACCTGTCCTAAGACAAGTCGGGCTTCATTTTCAGGGTTCTATCGCTGATTGCTCTCGGTACCACCGCTGCACCTCCATCAGCATTAGGGTGGTCTGCGCAGCATCCTTGCTCAGCTGTTCGCAGCTCACCACCCCTGCATCTCCTTGGGGAGCAAGTAGAGGGTCGGAGCGGGTTGGAGCAGCTCGTTCGGAAGCTTCGGAAACGGCGGGCATATCCCTGCCACCGGCTGTGGTGATGTTGCACACCCCGCCAGCACTACTGTCAAGCTGACGATCAGCCAGCAGCTTTGACCTTTTTGCGTATTCATTCGAGATATCTTGGGTGATTTGAGATTGAGTCAGCTGAACATCGGCTACACGTTGCTCCTGTCTGGCTTGGGTCAGTGCAATCTTTAGCTTTTCGGCATCCCATGCCTTCTGGACACGAGATGCGCCAATTTGCATGCCGAACACCAGCGCAATGAGCAGAATTAGTGCCCCCAAAATGTGCGACCAGTTGGCCAACATGAAGCGGCTAAGCCAACTCATGGAGCTTCTCCGTCCAAGGCCAGCAGATTGTGCTGTTTGATCAGACCAATGACCTTGTCCGAATAAGCGGGATCGGTCGCATAACCCGCCTGCGATAGCGCCTTGGCAAAAGCCTGCGCAGTGGTGCAAGCAAAGCAATCTTTGTAGCGGGGGTTGCGCCTCAGAAACGCGGCGTGGTCATCAATGCTGGCTTGCCAGCTTTCGTATTTGCGCCACTTGGCAGGTACAACCACCCATTGCCCTTTGATGAATTCCTTGGTTGGGAGAGTCAAAGTCTCCCCCCTCCAACGGCTGTCAGCCTTGATCCCAAAAAGGTTGTTGCCATTCCTGGCCAGACCAGACTCCCCCCAAGCGGATTCAAGAGCAGCTTGTGCGATCGTGATGCTGGCGAACACACCCGTGCGTTTGGCAGTAGCCTGCGCGGAAGATCCGATCATTGCGATGAACTCAATCGGCTTCATAGCAGCTCCTTCACGTCCTTGGCCACGGCATCAAGCGAGTCATCCCGACGCTTGTCGATGAAAGCAAAGGTCCAGCGCACCATCGCCCATCCCGGCAGACCACAGGCAAAGATCAATCCACCCATGGCACACAGTCCCATGGTTGAAAACGCCCAGTGATGTAGATCGAAGTGCTCGACGGTGAATGCACCGCCGCCGATGCTGGACACCACCGTGCTGATCAAGCCGACGGCCCACTCCCGCTTATTCCGAGGTGGGGTCATCAGCATGACCACCACGGCTGCCAAAGTGGCCCCGCTCGCGACAGCGGCTGCTGTTCCTCCCAGCGCCTTGTAGGCCACTGCTGCTCCGGCGACCCCACTACTTGTCGGTTCTGGCATTCATTTCTCCAAAAAGAAACCCGCCGGGATTGCTCCTCGGCGGGCGGTTACAAAAATCAGGTTCAGATCAGGATTGATCGGCGGTATGCACCAACGCGTTCTCGGCCACGCAAGTCAGCTCGACCTGCTCAGCCCTAGGCTTGACGCTCATGACGCGTGCCAACTGGGACCAGGACTGGCCCACACCAAAAGCAAAGTGCGTTCGCTCTCGGTCAGCACCGACCTGTGGCTCAAAGCCAGGCAGAGTTTTCAGGACAGCATGGGTGGCTGTTGCGCCCGGCGTGACCTCGATGGCATCAGAGACCGAGCCATCGGGCCTTCGCAGAACGAGGTAGTGAACGGCTCCTGACTGCCAACTCAGCGGCTCGGAACACCGCACGGTTCTCGTCTGGCCGTCCCAGCTTAAGACCTCGCCACTAACACCCCAACGGGGAATGTCATGGCTTAGGGCAATCAGATCCCCATAGGTCGGGATCAAACCTTCCAGCTCAGTGCGAAAGGTGACGATTCGTCGGCGATACCGATTGGCCGCTGCGATGTATTTCCCCTCACGAATGCCCTGCGCCTTATCGGTGCAGCCAAACAACCTCACACGAGCAGGCTTGGCAGCTTGGGATCCAGGCAAGGACACCGTGAACTCATCTGGCTTCCAACTCTTGGGATTGACGTATTCGATCGTGACTGCATCCGCCGTGGCATCGCCTGGCATCAGGTACTGGATCTTCAAGCTGTTGCGCACGATGTTTCTTGCAGAAAAGAGCGCCACCGGGATGGTCTTGGGTTCATCGCGAACGATGCGAACAATCCCACCCTGCAAGAACGGCACAGCACGCCCCGTCCGGGCAATCTGTCCCAAGGCGTCCCACACCGTCTGGTTCTGATCGAACACGGCATTGAAGGTATCCCCGCGCGCCGACCACACCGCATCCAACTGTGCCAAGGCTGCCAGGTCTAATTGCCGATCCGGCAACCCTGCTCCATAGCTGGCCTTGACCGCATCCGCGAAGGCCCACGCAATCGAACGAGTGGGTTGCAGCGCAGACCATCCAGTGCTCGGATTCCAGATAGGGAGCTTGCGCGTCACCAGACAGTTGACCAGTCGGGATGAGCGCTGCGATAAGTTGTCGGTTGCGCGCATCCTGAGTGCCAAGTAGGTCAGATCAGTGGGCAAACTCGATCCCGCCAAATAGCCCTTAGCCTGGCCCCAACGCAGCTCGTGACCAGCTCGGTTGCTGGTGTCCCGCGCATCCAGGCGCTGCAGGCGAACCTCATAACGCCCAGGCGACACCGAATACTTGAACGACAGGCGTTGCGCAGTGTTGGTGGCCGCCGAGTAAGTTTCATCTGCCACATGGAGCCAGCCTGAGGTGGCGTCGCCATCGTCGTTGATGCTTCGTACCTCAACCCGCCATTGCACCGAGCGGCTTTCCAATGCACCACTGTCGTTGGCGTAATACAGACCGCGCAGCATCACCACATCGACACCGACCTGATTGATCTGTGTACCCACCGGATTAAGGGCAAAGGGACCAACGATGGCACCGGCGTCGCTGACAGCAATCAATTCCTGACCGGACACCTCTGGGGCCGTGACCACATCGGGGTTGAACAAGGTGTTCTGTCCGCCAGGCTCAATCACCTGCGCCTGCACCTCGGCAAACGAGCTGATCGGGCTGTCATCAATGGACAGCTCCTCAAACTGAAACTGACCCACGCCAATGACGTGCAACTGATGCAGATATTCCTCGTTGTTTTCGTACTCGGTATAGGGCATGGTGGCCAGATCCGGGTACACCAAATGATGGCCATAAATCACGGGGACTGGTTGCGACAGACGTCCATAGTTGCCGCGCGCCTGCAAGGAGTAGGTCGGGCTGGGGGATGTCGTGTTAGCCGATGCCGAGGGCAAAGACTGATTGGGCAATGGCACCAGCGCATTCACGAGCACCGAGCCCGTGACTGCGATCGCAGTGGATGCCACTGCTGTGGCCAGAGTTCCCGAATACCCCATTGAGGCAGCCAGTGCGCCGCCATATGCATTGGCGACGACCAGAACGGCGATCATGAGCACAGTTCTCAGCGGGTTTTTGCCCCCACCTCCACCACCTTGCGGCAGAGTGACCAAAGCAACAACGTCACCTGCATCGATCGGAGTCACAGCCCTGTGTGCCAACAGCACCGGCTGGCCGTTTTTGAGGATCAAGGTGGGCTGGTCGAGCTCGATGCCATCACGATTCATCCATTGAGCGATCGTGGGCGAACCAAACACATGACTCACCTGCCGATCACTGGGCTCGAACGGATTTCGCATCCAGATGACCAGTCCAGGACTGGGCAGGTCTGACATGCAAACGCTTGTCATGGCAATTCCTTCCATCGGTAATACCCCTCCACCTGCCAGCCGTGACTAGCAAGGGAACTCAGTTGTTGAAACACCACCCCAATTTGCTGGGCGCAGTGCAAGACACCACCGCCGTCCGCATCGACCCACACACCCACATGCACGGGGTGTCGAGACTGACGCATCAACACTGCATCGCCCTGCTTGGGAACATCGACTGCCGCCCAGCGTTGTCTCTCCGGGTGGTTTTTGAACGTATGAAGGACCGTGCGCAGATTCAGCGCGTCCACCGGGATCACCGGCAAGTCACGACCGAAGTGGGTCTTCTGGACCCAAAGAAAAAGGCCCCAGCAGTCAAATGACTCGGGGCCTCTCTCGCCTGCAATCCACGGACGACCGATGTACTGGATCGCCCAACTCGGTGAATCTTCATCTTTCATCGGGCCAACCCTGGAAACTCAGTTGCGGTGTACAGGCGAGACGGGAAGGTCTTGTTGCCAATGTCCGCCATGCGTGCCTTGGCCGTGACCCGCTGCACGTCGGCCTCGACTTCGGTGATCACGAGCGTGATCGGTGGATCCATCTGCGGACCACTCAGATCGTTGGACAGGTAAGGACGGTAGGTCACTTCAATGGATGACTCCGAGGCCGATGCCTCGTCCAAGTGCTTCACGATCTCCCGGGTGACGTTGTCCAGGGTGATCGCGATTTCAGGAACCGGCGCGATATCCACCGGCGGCAGATCAAGCTCAAAGCCCATGGCCACGAACTGGACTTGCTGGCCCGCATTGATTGGCGCTGACTCCTCAAGCCTTGCCAGCAAGTCTTGCTGATCACGCACCACACGGATTGCCGTCGTATTACCCGCATCATCTTTGAAATCCGGGTGCCGGATCTCCAGCGTATGCAGAATGACGACATTGCTCGGAGCGCTTGCATAGGCCTCCCGCAGTGCCTCAGAGAGTGCGACATCAGGCATTTGAGACCTTGATCGGGATGAACTTGCGGCGTGGTGATCTTTGGTCTTGCGACTTCAGCCCAAAAACGTCGGCTCGACCCTCTGGCAAGTCGCCTTCGATGCGATAAACGGCACACCCTGTCAGGTGCTCAATGGCAGCCACAAAGAACGGCACATGGTCCGAGTACGCATTGTCACAAGCAGCTGTCCACAACGGCCCTTCCAAGAACATGCAAGCGCCCTTGCAAGCCTGCAGCACAGGACAATTCAGACACTCTTCACGGTGAGACCAGTGCGTCGAACTGCGGAGGGCTACTTTTTCGAGATTGGAGAGGTGGCCAATGTGATGGGACTGCCCGTTGGGTGCAACAGCAACCGCGCTCACGTTTTGACAAGTGAGCACGTTGCCCATGAGGTCAACGGCGACTTGGTTCGCGGTATCCATCCCGCACTTTTGTCCTAATACGCTGGCAGGACGACGTTCCAAGATGCTGCGCGCCCATTCCTGCATGCGAGATCGAGCCACATCCAAATGCACGATGCGACCACGCCGGATCTCTTCAAGCGATTGGCGACGGAATTCAAAGGCCTCCTGCTCAGACTGGATCGAGTTGGCCAAGCCACAGACATCGTAGGGATCGACAAATGAACCCTCGCCGATTGACAGCGACGGGTCACCAGTCAGTTGCAGGAAGAACTTGGCGATTTCTTCCCGGCTGGTGTTGGTTCGATGGACCATCGCATTGAACGAAATGCGCCCCTGCGGTGCAAGACGTCGATACAAGTCCATGATCCCTTCGCGACTCGCTTCATCATCTAGCGGATCTGGACCGCGAGCGGCTTGTCCTGGCCCGTCATGACTAACGCCTACCCCAAATCCCATCACATCAAGCCAGGTGTTGACCTCGGGGTTGAGTAAAGAGCCGTTGGTAACGATGCTGAATGAAGCATCCGGGTATCGCTGTCGCAGGGCTTCGGCCAATGGACGCAAGGTCTTGATGTAGACCAGCGGCTCTCCACCCCAGAACTCAATGCGCTCTGGAGCCCTCTCAAGACTTGATTCGAGCAGATGCAAGAACTGCGGCACATCTGCCTGCGTTGTTTCTTCAGCATGAGGGACGAACCGCTGGCTGCAGTAGTCACACGAATAGTTGCATGAGAGACCTAGCTGAATTTTCAGAACTTTCGGACTCTCTTTGCGCCCTGGCATCGTCTGACTTATCGCCTCGATGTGACCAACCGACCAGGTTTTTTCCACATACGGCAGAGGCCAAGGCATCAGATCCCCATCGAGCAGTTCACTGGTCTGGTTGTCGTAGATCAGCGTAACAGGTGAATTGGCACGATCGCGTGCCAGCAATGTGAACTTAGCCATCACATGCCTCCGCTCTGAACCGACGGCTCTTGTGCGAAAGCCTCGGGGCAAGCCTGACGACAAACCTCTTCAGCGTCTTGGTGCGCGAACTTGGCCAAGTGGTATTCACGACGGGAGCGGATGCGCTCGCCTTCGACTACCGTCACAGTGAACAAAACATGCTCGTCATCAACGAGGTCTATGGTTTTCTCAATCATCGTCATCTCCGAATCGGCTCATAGCCGGGTGTACAGCTCGGTGTAGTTATGGGACGCCACACGCAGAGTCACGACCAACAAGGTGCGTTGACCGCTTGGGGCATTGAAGGGGTTGGTCTCATGCCATACCCGCGATGGGTGCAATACGACCAAGCCGGGAGATGTTTCGATGTAGCGAACCTTCTCCCAAAATGGAAACCCCGCCATGGGGCGGGGGTCCTGTAAAAGCAACTCACCATCTCCGACTGTCCAATCGCGGTCCTCTGGAGGTATTCGGTCGTTGCCGCAATCCAAATACAGACACAGCACATGATCGCCCGTGTGGTGGTAATGTGGCTGCGCGCGCATGCCTTTTTGGTAGCAAACAGGAATGCACCGAGCGAGCACTTCAAGCTCGTTCACATTCCTAACTCCATGGGCCTCTTTCAGATAGGCGCGGTAGGTGCGATCCACCCAGCGTTTGAATTCAAACCAGACCGCTGGGGCATGCATCTCATGATCAGGCAAAAACAGATTCAGCTGCGTTCGCAACTTCACGGGCACATCAGGCAATGCATGACGAGGCGGATGGGCTTTGTGATTGCGAAATCGCTCAGTGGTGAATTGCTTCAACTCCTCGAGCTGGTCCATGGTGAAGGGCGATTCCTCATGGAGAACTGGGGTGCTCCATAGATGCTCAAGCATTGATCACCTCACATCCAAATGAAACAGCAATTCGCAGTTCGCTGCAGTAGCGAGAAATCGGACGAGCTGCATGCGTTTGCGTCCCGTTAAACACCACCAGTCGATTGGGTTTGACCAATGCGCAGGCATCGACCTCTCCATCCTCGGAAAGCGTGATGAAATCTCCACCCCAATCCCTCTCCCAGTTCATCACTGGATACCAAACGGCTGTGCGGGCAGTCCGTGCGTACTGCACAGGGAAGTCCTTGTGAAAAGCCGACTCGTCACCAAAGGACTGAAAGTTGGCCCAAACCCGCGTGAAGGCTTCTCCTCCAAAATGCTGCTGGCGAATGATCTCGGCAACCGCTGCCAATGGACTCCCTGAGGCGCTAAAGGTCTCGTAACTCAGATCTGGATTCCACGCACCGTCGTCATAGTGGTGTTGATGCGTTCCTGGCAAGACGAAATTGCGATGCCAGAACACGCCTGGTGCTTTCGAATGCGCACGCCAGCCGAAGATGGGGCTTTGCGCTACGAGCCAGGCTCGCGTCGTTTCACAGAGTTCGGGGGAAACTGGGTTGTCGTAAACGTTGATGGGCATGGTTGTCGACCACGTTGAGTTCAAAGTGCAACTCAACCGCTGGCTCCTGTGCGTTGTAGGGGTGAGTGTGGTGAGCCAGGTAGCTCGGAAAAATCATCAGCATTCCTGCTGCCGGATAAATCAGTTCCGATCTCAGCCCCTCCCATGGCAGTCGCTTGAATCCAAACGCTCCACTCGGATTGACCAAAACGAATGCGCCGGAGTAATCACTGCGCTCAGGATTCGCCCTGGCTTCAGTACTCAGAACGAATACCGCTGACAGATCGGTGTCCTCACAGTGCAGCGGCAGGCATTGCCCGTTCTGTATGACCACTTCTCGTCCAGTCAGGTGGCTCACACTGCATCCGTACTCAGTCTCGACCACATGCTCGATCAATTCCGAAACCTGCAAAAATGGTTCGGCAACATGCAAACTTTCCCGTGTGCATCGAGACCATGGCATGCCATGAGGATTAGTGCTCTCGTGTAAAGTCAGCGCCCGTTTGCGCATCTCCAGCATCACGTCATCTGGAAATGGATGGACGCCGACATATACCCTTGCTCCAAACAGCTCCTTAGTCATGGATCTGGATGGAGACATCAGAAGCACCACTGAAGTATTTGAAACCGGCTTTGACCCGTGCTGAATCTCCTGCCACAAGGCCCAAGGCCATGAAAGGGACACTTGCCTGACCGTTGACTGTTTTGATGCGGGTCTTTGGAAGGTAGCCATTGACCGCCTCAAGAAAGATTTCAGCATCGTGCTCAATAGGCATGTCATTCGCATCGAGCACTTGCACCTGGACGTTGACCTGGCCGTCAGGTGTACAGCTCGTTGGCGCTGATATCTGGACACCAGGCAACAAGATCAACTCCCGTACCTGGGCACTCGCCGAATAGTCGGTACGTTCGATTTCCGAAGCGTCCACGCCCATCACCACACAATCGCCTTTGTTCACATCGGGGTTGATGTTCACGGTCACAGCACAGTCTTCAAAGGCCGAGTCCGAGAACGGAACTACAAAGCCCACTGACAGATTGTTTTGGTAGGTCGTTCGAGACAACTCTGGGGCCGACATCTTAGTGGCCATGGAATAGGTGTAGAGCGGAATCGGATCAGTGAACGATCGAACATCCCAACGGAATGTCAGATGCCAGGCTTGACGATCCGCCCACCCCGTACTTCTTTTTAGTAGCTCATAGTCAAACTCGCTGGCAGCAATGACCTTGTAGAACTTGTCACCGCTTTGCACAACGCTCCCATCATCTGGCACTGGCTCGCTGGGATTGGGTGAAAAAACAATGCACATCTCAACGCCAACGCGTTGCTTTGGCGCATCGACCAGGACACGAACCACATGATCTGGCGAACTTGCATAGGCCGGGGGACGAGTGATATAGACTTTCATCGCATCTCCTCAGCAGCAGCCGCAACAGGCACAGTTGCAATTGCAATTGGTTCGGCAGTTGAACGCCCCACAGTTGCAATTGCGATACCAACGGTGGTACTCAGAACCACCGATCTCGTTGGCGGCTTCGTAATACCCGTCGTAGTTAAATCCCACCGACACCGCGTTGAAGACCTGAGTGGTGCCGCCTGCGCCGTCATAGCTTCCCCAGTTGGCGCAATTTCCAGTCGGCACACCACTGACGCCCCAGGTCCACCAGTTGCCATTGGGGGGGTTCCAGTACACGTTACTGGCGCAGTTGCCATTAGGCAGATATCCATTGCAGTTGGTGGCCCGGTCGTCGTAGTACTGACTTGAGCGATTCATCTCTCCGATGTCCTGCCCGTCGGCCATCTTGTAGCCCGTATTTCGAGCGTCATCACTTGTGACGCTGCTCTTGAACAAGGCTCCATTGGTCATCGTGATGGAGCCCGACATGGTTCCACCGGCCTTGTCCAACTTGCCATTGATTTCGTTCTGCAAGGCATCATCCAGCCCCGCTTTGGGGATACGCGTAATCGCCATGATTTCTCCTAGTTAGATGTAGCGCACCACAATCCGCGCGCTCGCGGCTGGTGCCGATGTGAATCGCAAAGTCACCCCGGAATTGACCAGGACGTAGGCATCGAGTGAGTCCTGCACCACGTAATTGACCGTCACGATCAATTTGTGGACGCTGGACGCTGCAGTGCTCAGACTGAAGTCCGTAGCCGAACCATTGCCGGTAAAGACCTGTGGGGCGACGCTGGAGCCGCCCGCTGCAGCGGCATACCCCTGCGCCTGACTCATGTAGCTCTGAGCTTGGGTGGCCGATGTTGCTGATGCTGTCGCAGAGTTCGCCGATGCGGTCGCACTGCCAGCCGACGCAGTTGCCGAGTTCGCCGCACTGGTTGCTTGCTGACTGGCCGTCGCCGCATTGGCAGCGATGGACTGTGCGTAGTACTTGGCCGAATACTCGGTCGATCCTGAAACAGGACCCGACGTCTTGTTCGCCCATTCCTCGGCTGCGGCTGCGCCAGACTGCGCTTCTTTGTCCAGGTACCGCACGCTGATCACGACGCCACTGGCAGGAGCCGAACTGAATCTGAGTGTTGTCGTGGCTGGTGTGGTGTAGGCATCCAAGGGTGCTTGAGGCACCCCGGCAACCGTCACCATCAGTGCTCCGGGATATCCAACGGGTCGACTGATTGTGAAATCCGTCTTCACGCCATCGCCGGTGAACACATCGGCAGGAATGACCGTATTGGCCGTCACCGCCGCTGCCGATCCTGCCGCTTGCCCTGCCCAGTATTTGGCTGAGTAACCACTGCCGTCGACCGTACCGGTGGTCTTTTGCGCCCAATCAGAAGCCAGTGCTGCTTGCGCCTGCGATGCCGTCAACGACCCTGCTGCGCTTGTGGCACTGCCTGCCGCCGCAGTCGCCGAATTGGCCGCTGCAGTAGCACTCGCCGTTGCATCCCCAGCTTTAGTCGTTGCCGTTGTGGCTGACCCAGCTGCCGACGTGGCCGAAGTTGCTGCATTGGTGGCACTCGTGCTGGCGTTGCTGGCCGAGGTTGCTGCCGCCGTGGCACTGTTGGCTGCGTCCGTCGCTTTGCCACTTGCGGTGGTGGCCGAACCTGCCGCTGCAGTAGCGGAGCTCGCCGCATTCGTGGCTGAGGTTGCCGCTGCAGCCGCCTGCGTACTGGCGGTACTGGCAGAAGTCGCTGCATTGGTCGCCGACGTTGCGGCATCCGAGGCTTTGGTCGAGGCGGTACTTGCTGAACCAGCCGCAGCCGTCGCACTGGCCGCAGCATCCGTTGCCTTTTGCGTGGCGGTTGATGCTGAAGCAGAGATCGACTGGGCGTAATACTTGGCCGAATAGTCGCTGCCGCTGACGGGGGCTGTCGTTTTGGTCGCCCAATCCTGCGCCAGAATGGCACTGCCAGATGCACTGCTGGCCGAACTTGCTGCAGCTGTTGCGCTGCTGTTTGCATCGGTGGCCTTAGCCGTTGCTGTTGTTGCAGAGGCAGATGCACCACTGGCACTGTTGGCAGCATTGGTCGCCGATGTCGCAGCGTCGCTGGCCTTGGTGCTGGCTGTGGTCGCTGAAATTGCCGCATTGGTGGCCGACGTCCCTGCATCGGCAGCCTTGGTCGTGGCCGTGGTTGCTGAGCCTGCTGCCGATGTTGCACTACCAGATGCCGCCGTCGCAGACGACGATGCCGAAGTGGCACTCGCAGCAGCTGCCTGGGCGTGGTACTTGGCCGAATATTCCGTCGAGCCAGAGACCACACCGCCGGTTTTGGTGGCCCACTCCTGTGCAGACGCTGCGCCAGATTGAGCTTCCTTGTCGAGATATCGAACACTGATGCCCACACCTGTCGCCGGTGCGGACACAAAGCGCAGGGTTGTACTGGCGGGGACCGAGTACGAATCTATTGGTGCTTGAGGAACTCCAGCCACCGTCACCAACACAGCACCCGGATAAGCCACGGGATGGCTGAGGGTGAAATCCGTCTTGACGCCATCCCCGGCAAAAACATCTGCAGGAATCACCGTATTGGTGGTCACCACGGCTGCCGAGTTGGCTGCCTGACCGGCCCAATACTTCGCTGAATACCCGGTGCCATCGACCGTTGCAGCAGTTTTCTGCGCCCAGTCAGAGGCCAGCGAAGCCTGCGACTGCGCCGACGTCAAAGCAGTCTGGGCATCCGTTGCCTTGCTGCTGGCCGTGGTGGCAGAGCTTGCCGCCGAACTGGCACTGGTGGCCGCATCGCTGGCCTTTTGCGTCGCGGTGGTGGCCGAGGCTGCCGCCGCTATTGCCGAGCTCGCTGCATTGGTGGCACTGGTGGCCGCATTGGTTGCCGAAGTGGCTGCCGCCGTTTTGCTGCTGCTGGCATCACTGGCTTTGGTACTGGCAGTGGTTGCCGAAGTCGCCGCAGCCGTCGCAGAACTTGCCGCACTGGTTGCAGAATCACTGGCCGCACTCGCCTTGGTACTGGCTGTTGTGGCTGATGCCGATGCACTGCTAGCGGACTGCGCAGCATTGCTCGCTTGTTGGGTGGCCGTGGTCACCTGATTGGTCAGATCTTGGCGGGACGCATCAAGTTGGGTTTGAACCCCATGAATGACGTTGGACACGCTCTTGACCTGGCCACTTTCCGTAGTCACGGTCGTCTGATCATTCCCGTGGACGATCTCATGGAGCAGTTGGGCATCCCCCTCGATCGTTCCCACAGCTTCATCCAGCCGGGTCTTGAGGGTCATGATTGGGTTCCTTTAATTGATCTACCAGTAATCAGCGGCAGCCACGGATTGGTTGAGCCAGGTGTGCAGGCGCTCGCCCAGCGCAATGGCATCCGGCCCCAGCACCGCAGCGACTTGGGTTTCATCGGCTGTGAGCCGAGGGAATTCCTGCACTTCCAATTGCGCTTTGACTTGCCATCGGTTGCCGGTCAACAGCTCGGTGTCCCACGGCGCAATGAACCGGGACTGCACCGTCTGAACCCCCAAGCCCCCCGCCAAAGGCATCGCAAACCAGAAGACGCCTTGGTTGAGGGCATGCATCCACCAGGCATCAAACACGGCAAACGCCTCTTGTGAGAAACGCCACTCCGCGCGCACCCGATAAAGCGTGCTCGTGGAGCGCAAGCGCATCCGAGCCGCCCCAGCATCGATGTCCGTTCGCACCGCATTCGATTGCGGGGCCAGCCCGTAGCCCTCGATACGTGGCAACGGCAAGGTGTCCGGCCAAACAGGGATGCCAACAGGCAAGGTCACATCACTCATCGCAAAGCTCCTACCGCTGGGTTAAGCCCATAGCGACGCTCAAGCGTGGGGGCAATGCCCACGCCCTGGTTGATGGAACGATTCATGCGCGCCTCGATCTGCTCGACGATCACATCAAGCCGGGTACTGCCGTCGGGTTGCTGGGTGGTTTGAACTCTCGCATCCACGCCCGAGGCATGGTTGGTCACATTCACCAGCACCTTGACCGGCGAAGGATTGTTTTTTGCCAATGCACCACCTAAGGCGCGCAACTGGCCCGGCGTGAATACCGCCTCACCCGGCTGCGCAATGATGGGCACCTCACCTGCCACCAAGCCACCGGTATGAAACCGCTGAGCGCCATCGAAGTGCTGCAGCCCGACAGAGCGTGTGGCCAGCACATCGCTGCCAATCAGGCCACCGGTGTGCGCCACCATCGTGCCGCCCGACATCAGGTCCGTAGCTCCAGCAGGGAATGCACCGCCCAACCCGTTGCCGCCTGAACCACCAAACAGGTTCAGTCCGCTCATCCACCCGGCCAAAGGCAAGGTGATCATTTTTTGAATCTGGATACGCACCAGGTCCGCAATGATCGAGTTGGCCAGACTGTTGAAGTCCACCTTGCCGGTCGTCACAAATTGAACCATCGCGTCCTCCATGGACTTGAAGGCACCGGTTACGGCACGTTCAGCCTGCTTGGCCGCATTGGTCGCGTCCTCGATGTAGGTGCGCAGAGAACTGCGAAGGCCATAGTCAAAGCTGCGTTGATATTCCACATTGGCCCGTGCAAGCTCTTCAACGATCGGCAACTGCCGCGCCAAAGCATCGTTGATCGCAGCGATAGCCTCGGCTTTGAGGCCAGGGTCGTTGATTTGCTCGGCCTGGCGCAATGCCATGACAGCGGCTTTTTCCATGTCAAAGCGCGTCTGCAAAGCGGCCCGCTCAACCTCTCCAACATCCAGAAGCTGGCGCTTCAATTGCAACTCTTCCTGCTTGAGGCGGTTGTTGCCGATGTAGTTCTCGGTGATCTGATGGACCTTTTGCAGCTCCTTCTCGTACTCCTCGAATTTCTTGTCGGCTTCCTTCTGCTTTTCCATCCGCTCTATGGCATCGATGTATTTCTCTGCTTCCTTGACGATGCCTGCATAGCCTTTGCGTTCCAGTTCCAGTGCCTTGGCGCGCAATTCAGCGCCTTCGCCTTGCGTCACACGCAGCGCACGCTGCTCCAACTGCTTCAAGAACTGCAAGCCCTCGTTGTTCTTCTCAAAGCCCGACAGATCCAGGCCACTGGGTCGCTTGCGGGGCATCTTGGGCAGGAACTCGTCATAGATCTTCTGAACTTGCGCAGCCTGCTCTGCCGTTTCCAGGACAAATTTCTGCCCCATGACGCGCACCGTGCGGCGTTGCTCATCGAAGAACTTTTCGATCTTGTTGACGTAGCCTGGGTTGTCCGTCAGATGCGTCAAGCGGTCGTTGGCCGCTTCGACAAACCGATCGCGCGCCGCTTGCAACTTGGCGATTTCGGCATTGATCTGCGTCTCGTCATAGCCCATGGACTTCATGGAGCGCAGCATGTCGGTCTTGATCCAGGTCTCCACGTCCTTTGCGACAACCTGCAGACTGTCAAACGGCTGGCTGATCACGCGCTTAGCCAGTACCGCCGACTCGGCAATGAATCCCAGCCCGGTTGCGACCTCCTCGAGAAAGGACAGAACCTGTTGCCGGTTGTGTGTGATGGCCTGCAACTCACTTGTGAAACCCCCGGCCTCGGTTTTGGCCAGAAACATCTGCTCCGTCAGGTCAGCCAGGATTGGCAGCAACGCGGATCCGATTTGGCGCTGCACGCCTTCATTGACCGCGTGCAAGCGCTTTATGTTGTCGTTGAATTCCTCTGCAGCGCGTGCTGCATCGGCAGACATGACCAGCCCGAGTCGCTTGGCCTCTTCCATCATCTCGGTCAACCCATCACGCCCTTGGTTGAGCATGGGGATCATCTCCAGACCGTTCTTACCGAACAGCTTGACGGCGAGCGCAGCCTTTTCTGCGCTATCGGGCATGGCTGCGAATTTCTCCGCCAGGTCCAAAAGTACCTGCTCAGTGGGACGAATTTGCCCTTGCGCATCCAGCGCCGACACCCCGAACGCTTTGAGCGCCGCACTGCCTTCGCCACCCTTGACCTTGGCATCGAACATGGCAGTCGAGAGGAATTTAAGCGCTTTGGTCAAACTCTCCGCACTCACGTCCGACAGCTCGGAGGCATACAGCAGCGCCGACAGTGCCTCGACCGAAACAGCGGTTTTTTGGGAGAGCTTGTTGAGCTCTTCACCTACCTCAGCCACTGGCACGACCAGCTGATGCATGCCATAGCCGAGCGCAGCAACGGATGCCCCCACGATCATCCCGGCTGGGCCAAGCCGACCGAGAACACTGCCCAGCATCCCAAGTCGGGAAGTGGCGTCTTCCATGCGCACGAAAGCGTCGTTGGCCGCCTTGGACAACAGGTTCAGACCGGCAGAGGCAGGCTGCGATGCCGACTCGATCTTTTTGAGCGATCGCTCTCCGGCCTCGCCCACGTCTGCCAGTTCGGCTTTGACTTTGCCGCCGTCAATGACAGCCAGTCGAATCGAAAGGTTACGTTCAGCCATGTGGGTTGTCCGAAGATGGTTTGTTCAATGCTTGCGTCAGGCCCGCCTCGACGGCTGGGAATAAATGAGTCATGGCACCGAGGTCTGCGTCCAGGGCCTGGCTGGCAGACACCCACGCGTTGAAGTCCATTCCCAGCACTGCACCTTGAACAGCGCGCACTTGGGATGAACAGACATCGAGCACCGCGAGGGCCTGCCAGCCCTCTTCAGTTCTAGGTGAATTCACCCGGTACGGACACTCAGGACAGGTCGTCTCGCATGCCTCGCAGTACGTGGCCCCGCCACCGAAGTGCCATTCGGTGCGGGCCTTCAGCCGTTTTTTTCGGCATCCAAGAGATAGAGCGCGGCCAGGTATTCACGCTCGAAGGCATCGGCCACTGGCCACAGCTCCATGAGCGCAGCAATGCCGTCCGGCGTGACGGCTGCGGCTTTGCCTTTGTCGTCACCCACGCCCTCCCAAGCCAAGATGGCAGCCTTGGCCAACTCGGTGATGAGGGTGGCCGTGCGCTCTCCGGCTGCCGTGTGATCTTTGCCATCGATCAGGGCCGCTGCATGGCGAGCTGCCATGACAAGCGCAGTGGTCGCAGGCTTGACTTTGATGCGAACGCCTTGGACCAGGTCGAGCCAATACGGCTCACGTTTCAGATTGAGTTTGAGCATGTTTGCCTCTTAGGTTCAGTACGCGACCACGTCATTGACGAGTTGCACGGTCAGCATGTGACCGGCTGCGGTGTTCTTGGCAGCCTGCCAGTCAAAGGTGGCCTGAATGCCACCGGGGCCAGAGATCGAGAGCTTGGGCTTGGGCAGGTAGACCTCATGCGCGATGAAGGTCAGGCTCTTGGTTGCGTCAATGACATAGCTGAAGGTCAACTCCAGCGGGGTGTTGTTGGTTGCAGCGTCGATCAATTCCGTATCCGCAAAACGCACCTCCAAGTTGCCCGTCAGGCTGGCCACCGTGGGATCGGCCCCTTCGATCTTTCCATCGGAGCGAATGGTTTCTATGCGCGCCAGATTGTTCGAATAGGTCAACTGCGCGGCGACCACGTTGCCCAGGGCCTGGCCATTCTTTTTGATCGAACCCTGGAACTGATTGAAGCGGGTGATCGGCAAGGTCGTGGGCGTCGCGTCTGCGCTGGCTGTGCGCTTGACCTCACCCTGAGCAATCAGGCCCAAGGTGGCATCCGCTGCACCAGAGCGCGCGAACTTCACCTGTAGCGAGTTGGCCATCACACCAGAGGCCAGGAAGTAAGCCGGGATGTCTGGCAGTCCCGTCTCTAGTGACAGGCTCGGAAGACCTGAATTACCAGACACAAAGGTGTGGGTGTGCGCGGTGTCTCCAACGCTCACAGGATTGCCCAGCAGGGCTTTGAGCCACATGCCGATGTTTCGCAGGTCGATGGGAATGACGATGTCACCCTCGACTTTGATCACGTCACGGATGGGCGCACTCGGGTCTCGGCCCAGGCCAATCAGATCGTTAGCAATCAGGCCTTGCTCTGAGCCCAAGGTGGTGGAGACAAATGGAATCTTTCCAAAGTCTCCGGTCGGTGTGTTGCCATAGGTGGGTTCAAACGCAGCCAATAGGCTAGCGTTCGCGCCATATGCACGAGCCATGGTGAATCTCCAGGTTGTTAAAGTTTGTGATGCGATCAGGCCAAGGGATGGCTGCTCGCGTAATGCATCACCACGTCCAGCGTGCAGGCCTTGATGCCCACAGACCCTTCGGGTGTGACGTCTTCAAATTTGGGCGGCATCACTTCGGTGTGGTCGATCTGTCCAGACAAGGTCGGATCGGCCAAGACCAGGGTGCCCAGCGCCTGAAGCAATTCATCCATGCGTGCATCTCTGGCAGATGCCTCAGGGTGCGCAACATAGATTTCGATGCTTGCCGCGTGCTCCCACAAATAGGTCACAGGCGACAAGGTGACATCGACTTGAGTCATGTCACCATCTCGCAAGAACACCATGGCGTGCTCGCTGAGCCGCTCCGGCAAGGATGAATTTCTGCGTATGGCATTGGGCTGCAGGGGTAGACCGTCCAACAGCGTGAACAAAGCCCCCAGCGCCGCTTCTCGTTGGCTGGTTTTGATCGTCATTTCATGTGTCCGAACTTTCTTCTGGCCACGACTGCGTGACCAACACCATCAGCCTGTCCTGCCACCGCTGGGCGGCACTGGCGATGTCGAATTTCTTCTTGAGTTGGGCTTGCGGTACCAGCAAAAAAATGGGGACTGTGGTCAGCCCTCGTCCTGATTTCTGAGCGGAGGCAGATGCTGCCGCGAAGCCTCCGCGCTTGCCTGTTTTGGCCCGAAAGTTGTCCGCCACCAAGAGCGACGGTTTGCCTGACCGATACACAAAGCGCAGTCGTTGACCGCGCATGCGCTCCCACAGACCAGGCGTCATGCGTTTGCCGCGTGGCCCAGTGCCTGCTGCCGGAAGGGGGATAGCGAGCCAGAATCCATTTTTCGAACGGATCAACGCACCTTGGTCGTGCGCCGCAACGACAACAGGCGCTCGGCTGTACACAAGCCCCGCCGAACCCAAGCTGGGGCGTCCCTTCGGGTACACCTCGCCACGCCAGGTATTGGCCAGACGCGAGCCCAGACCAGCGCCTTCGATTTGCGAGCGCAATTCACTCTTGAGCCCTTGCGTCGCCTCTCGCACGCCTGTGGTCACCGCCACCCGAGCCGAGTTCAGTTCCTGCGTCATCATCTTGGAGAGATCGCCTTGCAGGGCAGCCAGTAATCTCACACCCGATTTCACGCTCATGCTCACCTCGCCGTCGAGGGATAGTCAGGCAAGGGGTAAGCGCTCACCGTCCAGATCAAACGATCACGGTCGACCAGCGCATCGCCTTGAATGACGTAGATGACACCCCGCCACGTCAGGCGATCGCCCTCTTGAGGCTGGGCGACATCGGCCGCTTGCAAGTCAAACCGGTACGAGGTCACCGCCAGATGTGACTGGCCGAATTCCTGTACCGAATCCGGTGCCTTGCTGATGACCTTGAGTTCGATGGTCTCCCCAGCCACAGTGCAGTACTGCGCCGGGGAGCCCAAACTTGCGAACAGCCGTTTGACACCCAAGGCAAACGGATCGCGTGGCATCAGCTGGCCAGGAGCTTGACCAAGAGCCCAGGGCGATGGCACATCGGCAGCGGATTGCTCTGCGTGTGCAGATCCGTGCCGCGACCAAATTCACGAGGCTCTTGCTTGGCGTACAGGGGCTGGCCCAGCGTATTGACCGTCTCATTGAAGTCAGCCGGTGCGAAGTACGTGGCAAAGGTGTCCACCGTGCCTTCGGGGAAAGCATGGCCTTCGCCAGATGCGATGAACTTGCGCACATTGCCATCCACATCGGAGGCCTGGCCCAGATACTCCTCGAAGGTGACGCCCGCAAAGGTGAAACCAGTGCGTTGATCTGCACGCAGCGCCAGACTCTCCTGGTACCACTGATATGCCTTGACCACATTGGGGTGAGCCGTCAGCAGATCGAAGAACTCTGGAGAGACCAGCACGCGAACACCCGTCATGTATTCGCCCTTGAGGTTGAGCTCAAGGTAGCGCTTGAGATCCAGGCACTTCTTTTTCACGTCCGTTTTTTCGTTGTTGAGCGCGAAGTTGAACTCCTTGGGCTCAATGCCGAACTCATCGAAGAGGTTGTAGAGGACCGAACCGTCCGCATCCAGGATCACGCCCTTAAGTGCGCCCATGCGCAAATGCTCCAGCGTGATGGCGTGCTTGTTGCGCATCGACTGCAGATGCTCGGCCATCACGTTCGCAATGGTTTCGGTGTCGGTCTCAGAGCCAAAGGCGCGCAGGCCTTGAACCTCTTCGGGCAGTACCACATCGTCGTGCGGAATGTGCGGAATGATGAACGAGCGCAGAGTGCGGCGACCGCGCTTGCCCACCGTGCCAGGGGCACCGACAGGAAGCGTGGGCAGCAAATTCAGAACGCCGTTGCGCTCTTCCACAGCGATCTGGCGAAAGCGCACAGGGCGAGCAGGCATCAGGTTGATCTGATCGAGCTTGCCGAACTGATTGGGCAGGATGTTGATGGCGGCTGTGAGCGCCGTCATCGAAAACGCGGGGGACTGGAAAGGATTGTTCATTGCTTAGACTCCTTGGCGAACGAGGACGCCGATCGCTTCGAGCTGAGCGATGGCTGCGGTTTTTTCTTCCGTGGTGATGGCAGCAGGCCAGATGAGCGCGTGATCGGCCACGATGGCTTGACGCGAAACGATCAGGCCGTTGGTTTTTTCTGCAGAACTGGCATCGATGCTTTGCAGCACCACGCCAGCGGCAACCTCGGAACCATCGGTTGCCGAAGGGTCGATGGCTTTGACCTTTTGGGTCGCACTGACTCGGCCAATCACGGCACCGAGCTTGAGGTTTTGTCCGTTCACCACCGTGACCTGGTCACGGGAGTACAGGTTTTCCTCTTCATACTTGAGCAGGTCGCCCAAGGTGAGGTCATTGGTAATGGCAGTCATCAGGTTCTCCTATTAACGGTGGGTGACTTGCGCTGCGTCACGCTGCTTTTGAGCGCGCTGCTGCGCCGCACGAACGACGGGGCTGTCTTCGGGCTTGGCTTGGGTTTGGGTTCCTGCCTCGGGCAAGATGCGGCTGGAGATTTCGGGAGAGCCAGAGGCCTTGGCCGCCAACAGCTCCTTGCGTGCCTGGTCAACCGAGACACCACGCTCGATCAGTGCCGCCGTCATCTCGGACTTGCCCGCCAGAAGACACATCTCGGCAATGGCAAGTACCTGGGCACTGGCCGCCTTGATGTCGTGGCCTTGGGCTACGGCACTGGTTTGCACCTGTGCACCAGATTGATCACCCGCGCCTTGCGTGGCATCGCCGCTTTGTGCAGGCCCAGTACCTGTCTGGTCGGCTGGTTGGTGTTGCTCTTCTTGGTTGGTCTGCCCATCGGCAGTTTGGGTTGCATCGTTTTGCATGCAAACGCTCCTTTTCATGGACGGCCCGGGCGTGGAGATCCCCATCTCGCGGCCCGAACCTTGAATTCGCGCGATGGATGTCGTTTTCATTTGGAGCTCTTCACTCAGAGCGATCAGTGCGTCGTCAAGCGTCCCGACCACATCGGCCAGACCGGCATCGATCGCGTCTTGTGCGAAATACAGCCCGGCTTCGGTGTCTTGAACGTCTTGCGCTGAGAGGTTTCGGTTGACTGCGACCGTCGACACGAACAGGCCATACAGCCGGTCCACTTCGGCCTGCAGGGCTTGCGCCGCATCGGTGGACAAAGGCGCATGGGGCGACATGTCGTTCTTGCGGTCCCCGGCATACACCGCCGTGTAGCGAAGCCCGCTCATGGCGTCCCGCTGGGACTGATCCACATGCAGTGCGATCACGCCAACAGAGCCCACACCACCGGTTCGAGTGACATAGACCCGCGTGGCCGCGCTGGCGATGGCATACGCCGCCGAGAACGCGTCATCGTTGGCAACGGCCCAGATGGGCTTGATCTGACGGGCCGCCACGATCTGGTCTGCCAGATCAAACGCACCACCAGCCTCACCGCCTGGTGAATCGATGTCCAGCAAGATCGCATTGACC